>Ga0209915_1000335_pt1 | contig 124136 bp, 154 predicted proteins | sample ThiBiot_750_plan_FD_183952 | JGI IMG/M metagenome (GOLD analysis project Ga0209915, IMG submission 183952) | Wastewater bioreactor microbial communities from Cape Town, South Africa - Thiocy_cont_750_plan (SPAdes) | ecosystem: Engineered > Bioreactor > Thiocyanate-remediating >... | reverse complement strand
CTTTCAACAATCAGTTCCGCTCGTCTTTCATCCATCGCTTTTTTCTATTTAAAAACCAAATATTCAAATCGAATTTCTTGTTAAATCAACAACAACCTTATCACGATCTTTCTTCGCTTTGATTCTCGATCGTTTTTCTTTTCTCAATTGCATTTTTTTACTCCATTGTTCGATTCGTTTCGGTAGAATTCGTTTGACAACATCTTTCCCTTCGACATTAAGTTGTATAATAACATCGGGTATCAATTGATTTTCAATCATATAGATGATTTCTTCTTCCGACGATGGAAAACCTTCGAGAACAAAGCCACGCGAACGATAGGGTTCGTCATTCCACCAGGATTTAATGAGTTTGTCGAGTATTTCAGGTGCTAATGATTCGCCATCTTGTAAATAACCTTTGATATTTTCCTCTTCGGCTGTTAATTCTTCGACCTAAAACGAACGAGAAATTCCGATCGAATGTTTCCAATTGTTGTTTGTTTACTTCTTCAACTGGTTTCTCCGGTTTCTGTTCTTCTTCTTCGTCATCGGCATCGTCCTTACTTTCGTTATATTCCGGTCCGATTTTCGTTTTCGTTTTCGGAAGAATTAACTCTTGTAAACGTTCACGAAATTTAATATGAAATGTATTATATTTAATTGCTAATTCTCGTCCATGAAGACTTTTGCCCGCACCTTCAGCTCCAAGAAGAACAACACGCAAGGCTGGCAACTAAAAATGAAAATACAAAATTCGATTTTCTTTTCATTTTTATTCAACAATACTGTTGGTGATCTAGTAATTGGCAAATATTTTAATGGACTTTGAAGAAATGCATTTCGATTATCTTCAGTAGCAAAACGATATGTTTGACCGTTGTATGAAAGAATTAAATCCGGTTTGCCGGGCAGGAGTACATTTTTGTCGGCTAAAGCAACTGGATCATAGATACTCGTGTCACCCAAATGTTTCTTTCGATCCCGTTTGAGTATATCGACTTCTTCTTCTTCGCCTTCATCATCTTGTTCTTCTTCATTATGTTCCTCTTCTTCTTCTTCGTCGAGTTCTTCTTCTTCGGTATTATCAGTTTCCAAAACCGTATATTTAAATGGTTCTAAAATGAAAATACAACTTCAAACTAAAATAAGAAACAAGATCGTACTTTCGAGTGCCTCGAGCGCTTCGTGAGAAAGTTCATCGGATGTTTTGACTGTTGTATTTTCGTCTTTCATTAATTCGATGATAATCGGCTCGATATTATAGAGATTCGAAACCGATCGCATGAGTTCATTGATGCGTGTCATTTCGTTTCGAGCTGTTTGAATGAATGTATCACGTTCGATGCCGGCTGGTGGAAGAACATCTTCATCGGTTGCAAGAGCAGAAATCGATGGTGGTTGCTGATGAATCTCGAGACCGGATGCAACTACACGATGATTTCAATGTGAAATAGACGAGAAAGACAAAAAAACGACTTACTACTCGATTTATCTCGATCGGGTTCTTTGCTAGCAGATTCGTCCTCTAAACATAACTTTGATAATGAAATATATTCTTTGATAAAGAATGAAGTACCTTCAGGAATTGTCTCAGGAATTTTATCAATAAAATCTTCTTTTTTCGGTTCATAATTTCGATCGTCGAGAATGGCTTGTTCCATTTCTTTCTCTCCTGTGTCGTCTTCATCTTCGACTTCTTCGCCAGCGTCGATTCGACGTTGTCGTTCAGCTATTCGTTCATTTCGTTCTTGTTCAGCAATACGCTTCATTTCTTCCATTCGTCGTCTGAAAAGAAAAACATTTCGAAAGTTTCTGTTTTTCATCTGCTCATGTCAAATATTTTTGCATACTTTTGTTCTTCATCTCGTAATCGTCGTTCGTTCGTCTCACGTTCTTCACGTTCGCGAATTTCTCGATCGATTTCAGTACGATTTTGTTTGTACCAACGTTGTTGTAGAGCATCCAATTGCGCACTACTATCTTGTAGAACGATAACATCATCGGGATGAATATTTTTCTCGTTTAATATTGTCCAGACTTCGTTTTCATATGGAAAATTAATGAAAATCCAATTGCCAAATCTAGATAAACATGTGAAAAAATTTCGATTTTAATCTTTGCTTTTCGAAAGATAAAATTTACAATGGTCCTTGAGGATTTTTGTCTCGATGTTCTTGTTCGGTTTCTTGAATAGCTTTATGCATTAATTCAGCGTACACATCGGGAGGAATGGTTACAGCTGCATTACGAGCTTCTTCGACAGCTTGTTCAACGGCTTTCTTGACTTCAGGATGATCAGGTGTGATTTCACCGACGGGAATCGCTTCCGTTGTTTGATCTTCAGGCCCGAGACCACGAAGGTCGTCTTGAGGAACGTCAGTTGGTGAAGCAGCAGCAGGAGGAGGTGGTGATGGTGCTTTTGGCGGTGGAGAAGGCGCTTTCGGTGGCTCTTCAGTTGCAGGTGGTGAAGGTGGTTTTGGAGCTTCTTCAGCTGTTTCAGTAGGTTGTTGTTCATCATCAGGATTGGTACCTTTTTCAATTTGTTCGGCATCAGTTGGTTCAGTGGAAGTTTCGTTATCTTCTTTAGTTGATACTTCAAGATCTTCGCTAGTCTTTGTTTCAGATTTCTCTGGCGTCGGTTCACGATTTAATTTTTCTACAAAATGAAACAAATTTCGTTTCTCTTTGTTTTTTTTTCGGTCACGAACCTGCAGCTTCAGCATCGGCTTGCTGCTGTAATTTTTCCACAGTTGTTCGTTCGACTTCCTTTCGAATATTTTCAATATATTGTTTTCGAAGTTCGTCCATTTTCGGTTGAGCATATGCTGACATATCGATAATCTATTTCGAAAAAACTTTCGATTTTTCGTATTTATTTTCTAAGTTTCTTACAGTTGCATTGTATTTCTTCGCAATATCTTGTCCTAATTCTTCGGCACCGGAATATTTCGGTCCGTAGAGAAACAATTTACATGGTGGTCTCGGTTGTGTAATATATCGACGAGGATTTTTTTGAAATTCTTTCAATGATTCTTTACTCGAAAGAACAAAGATTTTGTCCATAAAACTATGAACAAAGAAAATTTCGTTGATCTTCTTTAAAAATTCGACTCTACGTACTGTACAGCGTAATCTTGCCGTCCAGGTACACGATTGCCTTGTTTGAGTGCAACAGGATCGAGCCGTAAACATCGACTTCGTTGCCATTTGTATTTATTCGAAAGAACATTCGATCCAGCCAATGACAACATTAACTCTTCGGTTTCCATTTCGTCAGCTGGCGGTGCTTCTTCAGCAGCACGCACTGCTTTTTCACCTTCTTCTTCTTCTTCGTTTTCTATTTAAAAACAAAAGAAATACTTTCAATTCGATCTAACAATTCAGCATACCCATTTCACCGCCATCACGTGCGATTTCTTCTTCTTCTTCGACTTCAGGAGGAAAAAATCTTTGTACAACAGCTGCTCGTCGAATTGGATAAGCATTTAAACGTTCGATTAATTGTTCGAATAGAATCGTCGGCGACATATTTCCATCTAATTCAACTAGATACGATTGTGGTAAACTCGCCATATATTCTTCGAATAAACGTAATAATTGATCACGAAAGAGCTGAATACTTTCGTCAACATCCGGTGACATATCCTCAGGTCGAGTCACCAATCGTTCGGTTATTTCATTGGGTATTGGTGCGAAAAATTCATCCTGAGAAAATAAATCTTCGAAATTGAGGAAATTTTTGTTGAAAAATTTTTACAGTTATTTGTTCTTCTTCGGCTTCTTCTTCGCCATTGTCGTCTTCATCTTCGTCATCACTTGCTTCATCATCATTCTCAGTTTGTTGTTTATTTGTCTAGATTAATAATTAATTAATCATTCACTCAGTTTTTATCTTCTCTCTCAACTCACATTTTTCTCAATCGGTGTTGGAGCGTACTGTTCTTTGATATACAACATTCCTGTCATAGGATCGACTTTTTCATTTTGTCGACGTTGACTTAAATCATTATCCGGTATACGAATATTAATCACATAGTCCGGCGTTAACGGCCAATTCTTCATCGACTCCATTTGATCACGTAATTTCATAAGTTTTTCATCCATAACTGGAAATCCATCGAGTACATAGCCTAAACAATAAAATCAACTCTGTTTGATATGTTTTGTTGTCTTTATGTTAGAAAATCAAACCATGATGTGCAACTTCAGGCGAACGCATTTTAATATCTAACATTCGAGCAATCATTTGATCAGGTACTTCTTCGCCATGAATTAACAAATCTCGTGCATGCATACCAATTTCAGTTTTTTGTTTGATATTTGTTGTTATTAAATCAGCAACTATAGACAAATATTCGTTGATTTAAACTAACAAACAAGTTCATATTTGAAATTTACTGTTGATTAATTCAGCATGCCAATCATCGGCTAATTTTCGTGCTAGTGCGGTTTTTCCAACACCTGGCTTGCCGAATAGAACAAAACATGTTGGTTTCGATTCGAGAAATTTCTTATCGGCCTGAAAACAACGATGTTCGATTTTTTTCTCCAGAACACACAAAAAATCGATTTTACTTCTTCGGTATCATACGGATCATCTTCGTAGATGATTGATTCTTCAGGTTTTTCTCCAGATTTTATTACATTCTTCAATAGCAACAACAACAACAAAACTAAAGGAAACGAATTCATTTTCGATTTCTTACATCAGTCGGCTGTTTTAGTTGATCCCCATATTGAAATGCGGCATCTTTTCGATTAGAAAAATTCTGTAGATCAGCTCGTGGATCGGTTATAGCTGATTCTTGATTGTCTATCATCGGAATCAATAAGGCACTTGAATAAACAACTCGAAAAAATGTATTCAATACACCATCAAACACAGTTAACCATCTTCGATGTTTGTTACTTAGAAACAACCTTATTTTCAATAGTCGATAGATGTCGCTCGATTAATCTCGCGTTTTCTCTCTTTTTTTTCAAAATAAAAACGAAAACAATTCAATTTATTTTAATAAATTTATTATTTTTTTCTCAAAATAAAAAAAAATACTTTTTTTTGCCATCATTATTTTTCTTCTCTCTCACGTTCAATAAAGCGTTCTTTGTTATTCGATTATGGCTATTCAATCAAAAACAACAATAACAACAACAACAATATTGAATCTAGCATACATGTTCAATGAATATTCAACTGAATGAACGAACTCATGATGTCAACAACAAGCGAATCCTATCATTCAACCTACACACATTCGCCCAACAAACTCGAACAACAAGATAATCTTTCACTCGATGAATTAGTTGAATCATGTTGTAATGACATTCTACCACCGCTAACATCATCAACATCATCTAGTCAATTGAATAGTAGTAGTGTTTCGCCATCACAATTAGTTCGTTTTGTTCATTCACAATCGTCACTTGTTAGTCAGATAGATGAAAGTCTTTCTAGTCAAGATTTATTAAACAAATCGACACCATTTACAATTCGAACACATTCAATGCATAATACAACCAATCTATCGAATATAACTGCAAATAATATTAGTGTAAATAATTATAATGTTAATATTCATACAACTAATGTTCAACAGCCAACACAAGCAATTGTTCAATCGAATGAAACATTCAATGAAAAGCAAACAACTGAAATTGTAACACAAATCTTAAAAAATATTAAAGAAGTCGAACCGAATACAGATCAACAAAGTTCAATAACAACGAATTATAATATTCATATTGATTCATTTAATTTCTCATCGACAATTGATTCCGAAAAAAAACTACGCGTTAAAAAAGAACCAAAAGCGCTAACGAAAATTATTGTTAAAGATGAAAATAATTCGAATAATGACGAGTTTATTTCTGTTCCATATGGATGGCAGAGAAAAATTCTCGACAATGATTTTGTTGTTTATCTTAGGTAGATATTTATATACTTTTGTTTTTCTCAATAATATTTTTCAAATTTCTCTAGTCCAACAAATACAATTCTCGATTCAATCGAGTCGATTCGTCAATATTTAGAATCCCCAAATACATGCAAATGTGGTCTTCAATGTCCGTTAATCGTCGAAAAAGTTTTTAATTTCAATTCAATGATTCAATCGAAATCTTGGGAAGTCACACAAGTTCTCGAAGGGTCACATTGCCGACAAAAATCGAACATTCTCGAAATGGCAACATTAACCAATTGTATCGATTCATTTTGTGACAATGAACAAAAAACATTGAAACGTCGAAAACGTTTGTCAAACGAATCGATCAATGGCAATGTTTTTGTTTGTACAAATAGTAATCCAGAATCGGTTGTTTTGATTAATAATCAAACGTCCGATGCAAATGTTACACCAACAAAACGTCCACGTGGTCGTCCACGTAAAACAACTGTTACTTCTCCGATTATTGCTCAATTAGCTGTTAAATCTACAAGTGAATCAACAACGAATCATGTTCGTTGTATCAATGAAAATCTTCTTCCAACATCGACAACAATCGATACGAATGTTCTTGCACGTGTACCAGCTCTGTTCGATCAAGTGAAAACAACAACAAATGAATCGACATTTGCTGTTCTATCAGGTGTTCAAAATGTTCTCTGTTCGCCGACGAAAGATTCGACACTGTCAAATACAAATCCATCGATTAAACAAGTCAAATTGAATGTCAATGCATTGAAACCGGACTTTGTTCGTTCACCATCGCAAACAAAATCATCGAATCAAATCGATGTTATATCACTTATGGGCACGAAATCATCGGCAAATACCATCGATGAATCGAAAGTCACTACATCGACTGAATCGAACAACGATCCATCTCAATCATTGATGATCGATTTTAACGATCCATCGACGACGAATTTTCTTCTCTCAGCTATCACATCAGGCGCATCTACAGATTCGAATACAATTGTTAATCATCTCTTTCAAAAAGCTCAACAACAATCATCAACAACAACAACAACATTCGTCAAAAAACAAATTCCTATACTTGCATCAAACATAAAAACATGTACAGAAACAACGAATCTCCTACCTCGAACGTCAATTTCAAATGAAAATACCGATGAGAAAAAGCCAACACATCAACAAATCTTTTTTATTAATAATAAACCTTATATTATACAGCAAAAACTAACAACTGAACAAATCAATCAACAAAAAATTCGTTTAACATCAACAGATAAACAACCGGCATCGTCGTCGACACTTGACGATGGTGGCAATTGTTTACGATTAAATGGACCTGTTGAACCTAAAACATTACGAACTTTGTTAAAAGGTTTAAATTCATCGTCATTTTCAGGTGTTGATAATCTTATTGATACGATTCATCAATTTGAAAATACGAATCAAACAGCTAAAGCAAGTCCATTGAAAAAATTATTAAACACAGAAAAACCTCAACCGGTACGAAAACGTTTGACGAAAAAAATGAAACAAGAACTTGAACGTCAACAGCAACTGCAGCAGCAGCAGCAGGTAAATATTCTACCACAACCAGCTCTTATCGACCCGTCATCACAACAACAACAGCAACAGCAACAATGGCAAGCAGATTTTAATTCCATTGACTTTTCGACATCATGGGGAAGTGATACGAATTTGAATTCTCTTTTATTAAACGATGATTTCGATAATGCAGCCTCGTTTGATGATGTTAGTTTCGGAGATTTTGAGCCTTATATCAATGGTAATCATGATATATCATTATCATCTTTACTTTTGAAATCGTTGCCCAATGATTCGTTGCCAAGTGTTGATCATCTTTTACCTTAGCATGTCAAATGTATTCTGTTTTCTCTTTTCTTTTCGCATATTGTGATATATCGACAAATCTATTTCTCTTTCTTCGTGTCTTTTGTTTTCTTGCTTTTCTCAGGCTTGTTTGACTTTCAATATGCGTATTCTGTAGTTCTATGTAGTTTATTATTAATCTTGATCTGAAAACATAATATAACATCCTACATTCTCTTGTATCTCTGTTTATATACATATGTGTGTGCGCGTGTGTGTGTGCAATTCTTAATCCGTTTTGTTTTTGTCTCTAGTCTTTATTTATATTTTTTTTCTCTCGTCGTTTTGTACAGTAATCTATGTAATTCAATTGCAATATTATACGTATATAGAAGAAAGAACGCATCGATCCGAATTCGTTTGTTTGTCTCCACTTGAATGATATTTTGTACATTTGTTGTTGTTGTTCTTTCTTCGTGTGCCGTGTTGTTAAAATCTTTGCATTAGAAAATTAATTGACATTGTTGTTTGTTTGTTTGTTTCTTCTTTGATTTAGTCGTTTTGAATTAAAATACGACATAAAAAAAAAGACGTTTATTATTATTATTATTATTGTTGTTGTTGTTTTAAATAAGAGATTTCGGATGATTGATGTATTTCGCATTTCATTTCTTGTTTTCTTTTTCTAGATGGGTAACGGAATAACAGTTAATAAGAAACAAATACCTGGCGTGCCTCAACCACCTGGTGCACGTAAAATCGTTGTTATTCCTTATCAAAAATGGATCTATTGTGATGCACGTCGTTTCGGTCATTTTAATCAATTTAGTACCGAATCTGGTTGTGAATATACATCAAATAATAATAATAATAATAATACAAATACTTCGAATTCAAATAATATATCAACAATTTCATCCGTTCTCCCATCACTTTCATCTAGTTCATTTTCAACTCCGACTTCATTTGTTTCGACATCGTTATCTCTGACGAATGATTTCATTGTTCAAACAAAAACTCAACTAACATCATCATCCGTACCGTCGACATTAACATTTTCAATGAATAAATCCAATCTACGCACTACAAATAATAATCCAACAGCATCGGCACTTGTTGGTTCAGCTATGACATTATCAAGTTCATCGACAACAGTCACATGTTCATCAACAGTTTCGTCGAATGATGTCGACTCTCGAGGTTTACATCCCAAGCCAATTTATTATGTTAACGGACGTTTTTTCAAAAATTTAACACGTCTTGGTGATGCACAATTTATTTTGAGTGAACATGGCAAAGATGATATCATTCTAACTGTACCATCGAATATTGAACGTTATCGAACGAATGATAATGCCGTACGTGATCGTATACATCGTTTAAATCGAGTGATTGCATGCTGTGACGAATTTATTGTCTTTCAATTATGGAAAGGAAATAATGAAGTAGAAATATTTGTCTTTGACCGACCTGTTGCGCCGACTCAACAACATTCAGATATGAAATCTCAGAAGAAATGTACATGTTTTCAACGACCAAAATCATCTCCAACAACGCAAACTTCATCATCAACGGATCAAACAGATAAACCCACAACAACAACAACAACAACAAATCGACATAGTGCTCTCATGCAAACAGCAACTCTAAGTGCCTATCATACCGGTGAACCACAACGTTCACCAATTAAATCTTGTTCGTTATTAAACGAAACAGAAAATTGTTTGGATACACAAAATGATGCCTATGAATTAGTTAATAGTACGAAAAAAGCATCGTATCTCATCGGTTCAGCACGATGTACTTTAGTAATAGCGCCAGCTACTGTCACGAAAAATAATTCAACGCCAATATCATCGACTACATCGAAGATTCGTTTTGGAAAATCAGCCAATCGGTATGATTTTTTCGAAACTTCTTTGTCGTTCTGTTTGTTTTTATTTAAATTTCTTTTCTCTATTCTTAGTTCGAATACTGTTAATACTCGTTCCTATTCCGTTTCCAATACGAACGATTTAGTCAATGTTAAAACTCCCCAACATCATCTCGTACACGATTCAAAACATCGTTCGACACCGTATCTCTCTTCTCTCTCATGTAACTGTATGGATAATCAAGATTCTGTACTTTTATCATCGTCAAAGTTTTCTCTCACATCATCATCATTCACATGGAACAATCGTATCGTTCGAAAATTGAATTCAATTGCACATCGTTTCAATGCTCGATCATATGCATGTTTAATTTCACCTGATCGAACGAAATTATTAATTACACCTGATTACGAAGATAAACATTCGTATAGTCATCAAACGCATGAAGTGACAGTTATTTTCGATATTAAAACCTATGTCATACTTCGTATAACACCAGCTCGATATGATCAGCGATTTGCATTCGATCCAAGATACGGTCATTCACGTTTAGCCGAATTTGACACCGTTCGAGGACAAATCACTGATATTAAAAAAGAACGTGTTCTCGTCTGTTCCAATCATACGTTGAAAACTAAAGTCTATCGAGTTGAATACACCAACGACGGACATTTAATTATTGTCTTGTGTACACGTAAGAATAAAGACAAAAAAAAACAACAACAAATAAGCTATTTATTTATTTATTTTAGTTCCGATTTTTCAACGAGTTAAACGAAATTATTTTCTCTATATTCTCAATTCTTCAACATTGTTACATACACGTAGTATAATCGATTATCGTGGTCCATTTTTTTCACCATTTGTATTTACAAATGAATTTTCTTTATTATTTAATATCTACCCATCATTATCTCATTGTGGTTCAACATTAGCTGTATTGAAAAATATCGAACCATCATCGAATGTTCGTCTAATTGAAGTTTATTCATTACCATATACATGTACAAAATTAAAAGAAGTCACACGTCGTCATATATTACGTTTTATTGATCGAAAACAAATCAAACAGTTACATTTACCTGACAATTTAAAAGCTTATTTAGCTTATAAACCAGAATTTATTTAAGACAAAAATATATTTTTGCTTTCTAGTCACTTTCTCTCTCTCTCTCTCGTTTTGCAATATAAATTGTAGTCATTTTGCCTTTTTATGTTGAACCTTATTGTCAAAATATGTACGAATATGTTTTATTTTCTCATCTTGCGCATGAATTTCAATAAATGAAAAATGAATTTGCCTTCTGACAAAAAAAAACAAACAAACAACATCCATGTTTTCTATATCGAGAGATCTCTGATTGTGTTTGTAGAAGAAATGTCTCAATCTCAATCGACAACTAAACTCGAAGATCATCATAAACAATTAATACAATATTTTCTACATGATGGTGCTTATAATGAAAATGAATTACTTGAATTATTGACTAGTCTACGTGATCGTTATGATTTAAGAATCAAACCTAAAGATGAAATACGTGTATTTAATGACAATTATTTACCATTAATGAATAAACATATTAATCCATTTGGTATTGAAATTAAACAAGTTGCAAGTGAAGAATATGAAAATGAAATTTATTATATTTGTACGCAAAATTTCAAAGCACAATTCGTTAAAATGGATAGTTCATATACGGAAAAAGAAGCAGCTATTTTCGAGAAATTATTAGAATTAATTATTACCAATGATGAAAAGTTCGTTTTCAATTGTTTAGTAAAAAAAAGCCGAAAACATCGTTTATTTTGTAGATGTATTGCACCACGAGATGTTTTCGAATCGATCATTGGCAATGATATTAAACTAACCCAAAAAGAATTTGGTGAAACAATGACACGTTTTCATCGTGATAAATGGATTGAAAGTGGTCCAAATAATACGATTATTCTTCATGCTCGAGCAATCAATGAAATGCAAGCGTTTATTGTTGATATCTATCGTGATGATGTTTACAATTGTCAGATATGTACACGTTTATTAATTCGAGGTTTAATCTGTTCGAATAGGTAAACATACACAACGAATTCTTTAGTCTATTCAAATCTTTCTTTTTGTTTTTTGTCTAAATATAGTTCGTGTGATATTCATATGCATCGTTCATGTGCAAATCGATATTTTCTTCGTCTATCGAATAGTTCAGCAACGAACAAAAAACTAACATATCCATGTCCGTCATGTAAACAAGAATGGAATAAAGATGAAGTGAATGATATTTTAAAACGAACGAATACAACAAGTTCATCAATTAATAAAAAACAACGAATATCGAATCGGCGAATTGTTGATGATGATGATGACGACGGCGGCGAAGATTAATCGAGAGACTCATGTTATATTTTTTGTTGAAAAATGTAGATTTTCTTATTTTGTTACGATAGAAAAAAAGAAACCTAAAAGACACAGACAATGAACATTTAGACAATAAATTCATTGTATATTTTTTCGATGATTTGTTTATTTAGACGAAGAAAATATGTCGAAAACGATTCCATTTGTTCGAGGATTTCGTGTACCGACACAAATTGATATTGATCGAGCACTTGGTGATGAAAGCAATTATTCAGATGAATTTCGACAATCATTCGATTCATTACCACAGCCAACAAGTGATTTAGATTGGCTTGCAAATTATCGAGAACGAGGACAAACATATGCAGATTATCTTGATGAATGTCCGTTACTTGATGAAAAGAATACAGTGACACAAAAAACAATTTATTTAACATTATTCGATAATGATGATCGATTGTCAATACTTGATATCAATCAATTGATTGATTATACACAACGTTTTTTTCAGATTCAAGTTAAACTTCTTCCGATATTTTCAAATTTTCGTTGGAATGATAAAAAAAATAAATGGACATGTAAGTAATTAAGCGATTTTCTGTTTGAGAAATTCAAAATCATTTCATTTCAGGTTCAATGAAAACGCGTAATAATGCAGAAAAAGATATTGATTTAGTGACACGATATGATTCATCGACTGGACATTCTCAAATTTATGTACAGAGTATTCTTGGTTTATTGATACGTGCTATTCCATCGGATGCACATTGTCTTGTTGCAATAACTTTGCATGATTTCTATTCGGACCTTTCCGATCTATTCATAGCTGGTCTAGCCAATGGCAATAGTCGTGTAGCAGCTTTTTCATTCTTTCGATATGATCCTCGTTTAGCTCTCAGCGAAGAACTTTGGTATGATTGGGAAATAAAAAAATCGAAATCAAAAACTATGCCGAGAATTTTACTACTTCGATCATGTCGACTTCTAACTCATGAAATCGGACATCTACTCGGTCTCGGTCATTGTATTTATTATCATTGTTTGATGAATGGTAGTGGACATTTGGAAGAGGATTTTTCTCAACCATTATTTGAGTGTCCAATTGATTTGAGAAAATTATCGACATTAGTCGGATTTGATATTATTCATCGATATGAAGATTTATTAGATTGTTGTAGAAAGAATCAATTTAAAGACGAAATACAATTGCTTGAAAAACGTTTGACAATATTAAAACAAAAGAAATCGACAACAAAGAAAAACAAAACGACAACCGATGAACGAAAGTCAAATACAAAACGTTTGAGAAAGAACTAATTTTTAATAATAATTTTATTTTTAATCTCGACAAAATATAAATCGAATTTTTTTTTTATTCCAGATAGAAAAAAAATGTCTCCGCAGATTGTTGAACATCCGTTACTTAATCCGTGGCAACATTTTACTATCTATGCCACACATAATGTAAATCAAAGCAAAATACTTCTGCTTTTTTTTGTTTTAAATCAGGAAAGTATATTATTCGGTTTGATTTCTAGCGTTATATCGTCGTAGCAATGAATAAAAATCGTTCGAAATGTCGTATCCTTAAAATCGATCGAATGGATCAAAAAGAATTGACGATAATCGAAGATCAAGTAGAGATTTATTTTCAAAACGACAATCATTGTTCAAGATTTTCTTTGATTTCCTAGCACGAATATTCTCATAGTGAACTCCGTCAACTTCTTGGTACTATTGAAATAAGTAATAGTCGAGTCGGCGGTTTCAGTAAAACTATTCATTGTCACGGAATACTTGGTAAAAATCTTTCGAAAAGAAAGAAAAACAAACATTTTGTGTTTTGATTTTTATCAACAAGGTTTCATTAAATTCCTCGAAGGTTACTATATGGTTGTCATCACTCGTCGAAGTCAAGTAGCTCGCATAGGTTACCATCGAATCTATAAAATTGATGAAACATCTATGCTAAGCATTACGAATGAAGACGTCAAAAAACCTCATCCAGATGAGAGCAAGTAGAAAATCATCTTATTTCCATTCTTCATTGATTTACTTTTTTTTCATTTTCTCTAAAAGATATCTTCGTGCTTTACAAAATCTTGATTTGAACAACGGATTTTATTTCAGTTATACATATGATTTAACACATACATTGCAATACAATCTAACTGAATCGAATGTAAATGAAAATGAAAATCTCAATCAGGATGTTTGCTGGGGTACAAGATATCAACCAACATGGAAATATGTTTGGAATGAATATTTATTAGAACCATTGAGAAAACAAGTCCATCCGAGATGGTGGCTTTTTATTATTCATGGTTAATTTAAATCTCGATTGTTGACTTGAAAAGAGAGATTTGATTGTTATTATTTTGTAGGAGTTATTCTACAGTATAATTTAAATGTTTTCTGTCGTTCGATTTATTTGACATTGATCTGTCGACGATCGCAACGATTTTCTGGCACACGATTTTTGAAACGAGGTGGTAATTGTAAAGTAAACATATGATTTTTAAAAGAAAAAGAAAACATGAAAGAGAAACTGTGTTTTCCAGGGTTATGTAGCCAATGAAGTCGAAACCGAACAAATCGTTCATGATGCTTCATTATCATCACTTGGAAAAAGTCATTTCACATCGTTTGTACAATTACGTGGTAGTGTACCAGCATTTTGGAGTCAAGATCCCAAACAAGTACCTAAACCACCGATTGTCAGTAAGGAACATTTCTCAAAATGTCAAAATTGGATCTGCTACGTATTTCAATGAATTCCTATAGTCGACTTGATCGATCCAACTTATGTTGTTGCTTCTCAACATTTTCGTCAATTGTTCTATCGTTATGGTTCTCCTGGTAATTTCTTTTTGATAATTCATTTCATTGAATTAAACTCATTGTCTTTTAGTTCTTATTCTTAATCTTGTCAAAGTAAATTATTTGAATTACATATCTTGTTAAACAAAAACCAAATCTTCAATAGAAACGTGAAAAGAAAAAACAAGAATTCACTCTTTCGGAAGAATATTGTAATGCATTGGATTACATCAAACAATTTTTGCCTGATGAAAATGCTGTTCAGTATTTAGCATTCGATATGGCTCGTGTCAATCGTTCGTAAGCAATTAAAAAGAATATTTGCTTGATATATATCGTGAGAATGTTTTTCATTAGAAAACATCGGCGTGTAATGCCGAAATTAGATGAAATAGCTCGACGATATTTACAACAAACAGGATTCTTTCAAAATTTTCCTCTTCTTGTTAATGATAAACAATATTTCTACGATCGGTAGGAATCAAATAAGTTGATTTCATTGAGAAAATAGGATCGTCTTATTATTTTTTTCTAGAGAAAATGCGATTAGATTAACACCGCATAAATCATTTTTTGTTCAAACAGGTGTTGTACGAGTCAATTGCGTTGATTGTCTCGATCGAACAAACACAGCCATGTTCGCAGTTGCCAAATGTGCTCTCGGCTATCAAGTAACGATTTCAAAAAAATGAATTAATCGAATTATTGTTGTTGTTGTTGTTCTTCTCCTCTCGATTAGTTATTCAGTATGGGTCTCACCGATTCTCCTTATTTGCAAGAAGATTCAGCTGCTGAATTGTAGAAAAAAAGACAATTTTTTCTTCTGACTTTCATTTTATTGTCTGTATTTAAAAGAGTAATGAAACAATTATTCGAACATTCCGGAGATATTCTTGCTCAACAATATGCTGGCAGTCAGCTCGTTCATCGAATAGATACTTATAAAAAACTGACACCAGCTTGGTCGACACAATCGCGTGATATTGTTCAAACGCTATCTCGTTATTATTCAAACACATTTTCTGGTTTGTTCTGAATGAACGATCGATTGATTTGATAGAATGTTTTGTTGTTTAGATGCTGAAAAGCAAAATGCAATGAATCTATTTCTCGGTATATTTCAACCGAAAACGGGCCGAGCGCATTTCTGGGAATTAACTACGGACTATCATCTACATGATCCAAGGCTTAAACCTGGTTACATGCCACCTCAGTAAATCATTTCGATGAAATTGTTGAAATCTATTTTATTGATTTAGTTGTACGGATATTCTCGGCGATGAAATTTGGTTTTCATTACCATTATCAGCTGAACAAGGTTTTTAGTTCGATATCGAAGATTTATTTCGAAAAATTTGTTTTCTTTTTTAGTTTTAAAATCGAAAACAAAGGATTGTTTGGAAGTGATCTCGGTTGATGCACATGATCCATTGGTTGATGGATTTAATGAATATTATCGACCGGATGAATTGACTGTTTTCGAAGAGAAATTTGAATGGAATATGGAATCAACAAATAAGTAATTAATTAATTTGAAATTCGATGGTTTAGTTTTGAAAACAAATTTTGAAATTTAAAGAGATATTGCGTATAATTATGGAAATATTCGTGAGTTTTCACCGTTTTCTGTTCGAGAAAATAAACATCGACGAACCATTGCGGGTCTTAGGTATGAATTATCTAAATCTATAGAATTTATCAGACAAAATTTCGTTTTTTTTTTTTGCAAAGTTTAACTGCAGATATTCAACAACGTGCATTGCTTCCTCCATCAGCTTCATTATCGAATCAACAAACACCCGCAAATCTCAATCAAGATCAATCCTCTGACGAAGACATCTTCGATGATTCGGATACAGACGATGAAAATTTGAAAAAAAATCCACAATTACCAAATAAAAAATCAATGAAACTAAAAACAACAAAACTACCTACCGACGATAGTAACAGCAATATCAATCAAACTAAACGTCTATTAAATTCAATATTTCCATCAACAAATGATATCTACGGATTTCAACTAGACAATCCATCACTAAGCTCATTACAATGCTACGAACAATATGCTAAAATGGCACATAATGCATGTTTATTAGCAATACACTCACCATTAACACATCAACACAACGATGATTTAACAGCATCGACGTCTTCACTGTCGAGTTATGAAATGTAGATAGATTGGTTTTTTTTGTTGAAATTATTCGATAATATTTCGAATTGATTTTAGAATCACATCGAATATCAAAGATCGACCAATTTTAAGTACATATCAACCGTCATCGCAATTAGTTGCTGATGATGATGCATTACGTTTATCATTGATGTCGATGTTTGACGAACCGATTGTTTGTGATGAATCGATTTACATCTACGAACAATCGGTAGCAGTGGGGTCCCAAGGTCCATTCGAACCGTCAGATGTTGATCGAAAATTTTATGAAGATTACGTTGCTTCGCTAATGATTCCTGTTCAGTCATAGAACAAAAGAAAAATCTTTTTTATTATCAATAAATGTTTTTTTTTAAATTGTAAAGATATGTTTTTGTTTTCTTCTAGAAAAAAAAGAAAGAAAGAAGACATCATTCAGATGTACAATGTGCACACGAACAGTTCTACGTCAAATGATTCAACATAGACTAAATTTAAGAAGATTTAGTTCGAATTCGAAGACTAATTTCGTGAGAATATTCGAAGTCGGTCCTCGAGATGGTTTACAAAATGAAAAGATCCCGGTGCCTACAACTGTCAAAGTCGATTTTATCAATCGATTAAGTCGAACGGGTCTCAAATCGATTGAAGTCACTTCATTTGTTTCACCTAAATGGGTTCCACAAATGGCTGATCATGTCGAAGTTCTAGCTGCTATCGAACGTGTTGAAGGCGTTAGTTATGCAGCATTGGTACCCAATGTTCAAGGAATGAATAAACTTGTTTCACTTGGAAATAAAGGCGCTAATGAAATTGCGATATTCTCAGCTGCATCCGAATCATTTTCAAAAAAGAATATCAATTGTTCAATTGAAACATCGATCGAACGATTTAGTGACGTCGTTAAAATTGCTCGTGAAAAGAACTATCCGATACGTGGTTATGTATCATGTGTTGTTGGTTGTCCATATGAAGGAAAAATTCAACCATCACAAGTCATTCCTGTTGTCAAACGATTGCTTGATGTTGGTTGTGTATGTAGTTCCTAGTCGCTCGTTGCTTTGATTTGTTTTTGATTTTTTGTGTATTTTCTAGTACGAAATTTCACTTGGCGATACGATTGGTGTTGGTACACCGAAATCAATCTATGAACTTCTTCAAGCACTGAATGCCAATGGTATTCCATCGGATAAATTAGCGATTCATTGTCATGATACGTATGGACAAGCAATTGCAAACATTGCTCAAGCATTAGACATGGGTATTCGTTGTGTTGATTCGAGTGTTGCTGGACTCGGCGGATGTCCGTATGCAAAAGGTGCAACGGGAAATGTGGCAACAGAAGATGTGATTTATTTGTTAAACGGACTTGGATATGAAACTGGTGTTGATCTCGAGAAAGTGATTGATGCCGGTGAATTTATTACGAAAGCATTAAAACGTGAAACAACATCGAAAGTTGCACGAGCACTACTATGCAAACGACAAGATGCTAGTAAAACAATTCAAAAAAGCAATTTATAGATATTATGAGAATACGATTCTCAACTCTGTCTGCGTCTATTTTTTTCTCATTAAAAAAATAAAAATAAAAATAAAAAATTATTATGTGTAAATATTTTGTTATTGACATTGCGAAGTACACGTGTTTATTTCACTTCGTTGTTTTTTTTTCGTTTCTCATATCCAAATACTTACGTTTAACTGGGCAAATAAGTCATTTCATTTTTGCTTCTCGAACAAGTAAATGGATATCTCAATGCAATCGGAGAATCTTCTCCAAAAAATTAACGGTTTCTATCGATTAAAAAAGAATGATTCCGATGAACAAATTCATCAATCAATGCAAGAAATCATTCATCTTTGGCCCGATGTTCTTGCTGCAGGTGATCGTGCAACTGACGATGAATTATTTGTTTTTAATGTTAGTCGAACTGTTCTATTTCAAGTATTTACTATCGCAATGTCAAAAGAATTCTTCCGCAAAGATTCATCACTTGTTCGAGATATATTTTTTACTTGTTTTAATACGATGTCAAATTATGCAAATATATTTCAAACATCTCATTCAATCTATATCGAATCAAATATTCGTCTTCTACTATGCATTAGTTCAAGTGTAACAACAACAGTTATATTCGAACCAAATGATTTCACGAATAATCATGAGCAAAATCTATTAATTGCCATTCGCGAATATATTGATCAAAGTCAGAATTATGATGATTTGACTGAAGGATGTGTTTCACTGGTATGGAATCTAGCCGATCGAACGAATCTAGTTCCAATATTATTACAAACAGGTTATGCAGAAAGTGTTATTAAATGGGTTGAACAACGTAAAACAAAATTTCCTAAACAGAATGGTCAAGCGCCTATACATATTCTCCATAATCTTCTACGACATGATGATGGTATCGATAAATTCAATGAACTTAATACGAAAGCTATAGTTGGCGAACTTGAAACCGATCCGGATCTATGTGCTGACGATCTAATTATTTATGTAACTATGATTCGGGCATTATTGAGTGATTATGAACAAATAAAAGCTGAAACAGATAGATATCCAAGCGAACATGTTGATACGTTAGTTGGTTTCGTTTTTAATGCAACGGAAGACGAACGTTATCGTTTTGAAAATTCACATTTATCCGAACCGTTAACTATTCTGGTGAAATTATTTGCTAATCAACAAATATTAGATGAAACTTTCATGGATACTGAAACAGATTCGATTACAATTCAAGAATTTATTAAAAATTTAACAGATGTTTTCGAAAAATTATACTCGAAAATTAATGTTAGTAAAGATCTTTTAGACACTTATACCTGCGTAGCTATATTAAATCTATTCAATTATATCTTTGAACACGAAATCTATCAAACAAAAATCGAAAATACTGAGCAATTATTAACTATTTTAAATAAAGTAATTCACGATGAGTTCGAATATGTTGATACATTCATGCCAAGAACAATGAAAAGTATAAAAGAAGCAGCAATAAATATTCACAAAAACTTCAGTAAGGAAGATTAGTAAAACTATCATCGATTTATTTGTCTGTGTTTTTATTTTCATTCTATTTACGAATAAAGTTCTATCCAGATAATATCAAAATTTATTCTCTTTTTCTTTGATAAGAAATCTTATCATTTGCTGGTGCACCGTACTTGCATGAATAAAAAAAAGAAATGATAATAAAAGATAATAAATAGTCAAATAAATAAATAGAGAGGCTCTTCAGTGGCTATTCGTTATTCGTGTGTGTGTGTTTATTATCATTATGAATTCACATTGGTTAATTTTCTTCGCTGTTGTTGTAGCAGTTGTTAGTGGACAGAGTAAACTAACGAATTGCTTCTATGTAGAATTGAATAGAGAAAATATGCTTTTGTAGATCGTCCTCTACCAACACCACTTCCTTTTCGTGGTCTATGGAGTTTAGCAACATATGCTCAACAAACACAAGATTACACTCAAGTAGGACAAATCTTCTTCTACAATAATGGAACATTTTCACGTATCCATCTTTCAAATCCATCTGTCGTAACTGTATGTCTAGTATTTTCTTTTAAATTCATTATTTGAAAAAAAAATCGCATCATTTTTCCGTTCAGGTCGCCCATTTTGTTGAAGTCAACACACCGAATGGCACAAACGGTACCTACCAATTACGATATACAATCACGAAAGGTTAGATAACGACGACTTGATATCGAATACCTTAATCTATAGATATAATTTTCTAGGTCCAGCCGAAGAGGTCAATAAAACATTCTGTATTTGGCGACAACGAACAGCTAATGGTGATTATCGTCCAGGTCTCAGCTCAAACAACACATGTCCTCCAACATTTGAACCGGACACGTCACCTGATGCTGTCGTAGCTACACGTCATGCCACTAAATATCGACTAGTTGATGATGATAATCCAAGTGTTATTATTAGTAACACATCATTCGAATCAACACTTCATTTGTTTGATGCCGAATTATCAACAGCTATTAAACGAGGTGTTGTCTTCTTTGGTAGTTCATCTATTGTTAAATGGACTACACTTGCTCAAGATTTTCCTGATTATACAACACTCAATCGAGGATTTGGTGGTTCAACACTTCAAGAAGGTGTATTAGAATTTAAACGAATCGTTTATCCATTGGAACCTAGTGCATTAGTCATCTATTCAGGAGAAAATGATATTGGTGAGGGAGCAACACCACAACAAGTACATGATCGATTTCGACAAATAATTCCATTGATTCGTCGTTTCTATCCAAATCTTCCCGTTGCTTATATTTCAATTAAGCCAACTCCAGCTCGTGTAGCTTTTCTCAAACAAGTCCAAGAAACAAATGCTCTTATTCAAGCTGATATTAACGAAAACAAGTTTCCTGGCGTTACTTTTATCAATGTCTATCCTTATATGATCCTTCCTAATGGACAACCAAATCCAGATATATTTGGTCCTGACCATGAACATATGAATAGCATTGGATATGCTATTTGGACGAAGATTGTCACTGCTTATCTTGCTTCTATTTAAATAAATAACTTTTCATCTATGCATGTTAATTTCATTTGATAACGAAAGTACAATTTTGATAATTCTATCTTCTCAGATAAGACTGAGAACGTATTTGCTTTTTCTATCGAAAAAAAAAGAACGAAAAATACGAATATGATAAAGATTTAGACGCTATATATATAATGTGAAAATAATATGAGTCCATCTCATAGGAATAACTATGCATTTACGTTGTTTCATTTTGGTTTTTGCTCTCACCACTGTTTATGGTCAAAGTAAATCGAATGTTTCTTTTTTTTTAAATTAAACTTCAATAAACAAAAATTTCAGGTAATCTTCCTGCGACACCTTTGCCATTACGTGGTCTATGGTGTCAAGCCAAATATTCATCACAATCAAAAACATACACTCAAGTTGGACAAGTCTTTTTCTACAACAATGGAATATTTACTTACAACTACTTAGATAATCCATCTACTACTTGGGTATGAAACAATGTTCATTCCGATCTATTTCTATATTATCTTATATTGTATACGTATAGGTAAATCATCTTGTTGAAATTAAAACACCAAATGGTACAAATAATACCTATGAATTGTATGCCGTTACAACACAAGGTAAATTTTTTGTTTAAACGAATTAAATTTTCATGGAATAAATATGTTTTTAAGGTCCATCGCCATCGCTCAATAAAACTGTATGTTTCTGGCGAAAACAATCAGAAAATGGTGATATCATACCGGGTCTTGGTTCGAATGGTACATGTGCACCAACATTCGAACCAGATACATCACCTGATGCTATTATTTTTACTCGTGCACCAACAACATGCAAATATATTGACGATGAAAATACAAGCGTAGTTATTTCGAATACACCATTTGAAGTCGGAAGTCTTCTTAATTTTGATCGTGAATTACCTAAAACAATCAAACGTGGAGTCGTTTTCTATGGAAGTTCATCGATTAGTATTTGGAAATCGATTCCAACAGATTTTCCGGATTATACGGCCATAAATCGAGGTTTTGGCGGTTCAGTACTTCCTCAAGCTGTTATTGAATACAAACGAGTGATCTATCCATTAGAACCATCGGTATTTATTATCTATTGTGGTGATAATGATATTCCAGGAGCAGAAACACCAGCACAAATTCAAGGTAAAGTTCACGATTTAGTTTCATTAGCTCGTCGTTTCTATCCAACCACTCCAATTGCGTATATTTCAATCAAACCAAGTCCAGCTCGTGCTGCATTCTTAACGAAAATGAATGAAACGAACACACTCATTCAAAAAGATCTTGAAACATCATTTCAAGATGTTACTTTCATTAATGTCGTACCGCTCATGCTCTTACCAAATGGACAACCTAATCCTGATATATTCGGTCCTGATAAGTTACATATGAATCGTGAAGGATATCTAATCTGGATTAAAGTTATTACGGAATATTTAGCTTCGATTTAATTTTTTCTTTTTGTTTATTTTTATGAATTGAAAATAGAAACAAGAACAATTAGAAAAAAAGTTGAGAAATAAATTTGTTTTTTATTTCCATGATTTTGTATATTTTCGTATTTGGTAATGAAATCATTGGCTTCTTGAGAAAATATCGGATCACTTGTGTTTGTTGATGTTATTTGATTGATTAAGATTTGATAGAATTTAGCAGCTTCACTATTATGATGCATTTGTGAATATGCTCGAGCTGTACCAAGAATATTTACGGCTCGATTTGGTGCTGATAGATTCGCTTGTGTATAAAGTTCGAGTGCTCGTTGAGGAAAATTACTAACTGAAATTTCTGAACCATTTAAATTAAATGTTATTGTATCCAATTGTTTCTAAATGAAAAACAAAGAAACTCAATAAAAAAAAAAATCTTTGATTCAACTAACTGATTCTTGTTGATAGATTCGATGAATAAGTAATAAATGTATAGCTAGTAATTCGGATGCACGTGCATAGATCAATGTTGGACTGTTATTATCAAGAACAAGATTAAATTCAGTTTGTGTTGCATCATTAAGAACATTTAAACATTGTTGATAGGAAGCATTTTTATAATAGATGATACCTTGAATAAATGGTAACATTAAAGATATACTTGTCGAAACATATCGATTCATTGGTAATGTTTGATTAGCTAGATGAGATAATCGATTGATATGTGTATCAATTATTGGATCACTGGAATTTGTATAATTTTGAGTGAGAATACGAATACATTCGCCTAGATAAAAAAAAATGAAAATAATTTTTAAATACTAAGAAATCTTCGTACTAAATCGATAACCAGCTTCACTCCATGCATAAGACCAAGTTGTTGTATCATCACCAAGTGATACCAATGGGATTGCTTTATCTAAGTTATTGATTTCTTCAGCACGATTTATAAATTGAATATCGTAGGGTAACCAGTAGAAAATACTTGTCAATGTGCGTGCACGCGTACGATATGCTGCTGCGAGATATAGATATGACATTGGATTCGAGAGATTGTATGCCGTATAGAGATCGATGGTTGTTTGAATTGTACCAATCCAATTGCCTGTTTGTAAACGAGTATTTGACAGCCATTCAGTTGCAAGTGCTCGAACATCGTCATCACATTTGAGAAATGTTGAGATTTCATCAGAAGTATTAAATTGTACTAGATAATCATTTAATTCTGTTGATGAAATTGAAATAATTTTTTTCAATTGTTTGATAGAACAAAGTATGAAACTCGTACGAACAGATTGATCATCGGCAAGTTTTGCTTGAACCATTTCACCTGATAAACAAAAGAACAAAGGTCAAAATGTATTTCGTCAAATAGAAACGGCATAAATAACTAACCTATACGTAACCATATCTGAGCAGGTAAATGATACGCATATGAAAGAGTTAAACCAAGATTTTGATATGAAGTTATATAATTAATAGCTTGTTGAGCGATACTTATTTGTGCAATATCATAGCAACGTATGAGATACTGTATTGCACCAGGATGATTTGGTTCAATTATTAGAACAGATTTTAAGATTTCTCGTGCTTTCAACATTGGTTCAGGTTCAAGTTGACCATCGTAATCATTTTGAAAAGCAACATTCAGTAAGCCAAGACCCCATAAAGTGTGAATATCTGTTTCATCAGGATAAATTGTCGATAAATCAGCGATTGACGAGAGAAATGCACGTTCACCAGCAAATATCAATGATTCATTCGTAAACCATTGATAAACTGCATTTATCAATGCAGATTGTAATGAAGTCAATGTAACATTCGTTGTTTGAATTGCATCATAAACTGTTCGACCACAGGATATATCCGTTTCGTTTGTCAGTATATTCTTACAACTACGCAAAAAGAAAGAAAAGAAAAACATAATCAAAATAAACTGTACAAATCGAAAAACCTACGCAAGCATTTTTCCTATATACGCTTCGATAAATGTTGAGTCGAGTTCAATAGCTAAATCGAAAGCTTCTTGTGCTTCATCGTACATAAACGAATGAAAACATAAATATCCAATAGCAAAATGATGATGTACAAGTGATGATAAATTCAATGTAATGCCCAATGGTCGTTGAATATGAACTAACTTTACATAGCTTTCCCATGGATGAATTCCATCGGACACATTCAATGTTTGACTAGTAATCGATTTTGTACTAGCAAAAAGAACGATAAGGACAAATCGAAGCATACTCAGCGATCAAATTATACGAAAATGAGTCGAGTTTATTTTTGAAACGCTCTGTTGATTAGAAATGTATGAAGGTATGGGCTAAAAATAAAATTATCACATGGTTCGTATGCGCCATCGACACGAAGAGCAAGTACGCTTTGTCTCCGAAATTTCTATTGATTTTATTGGCTCAAATTTGAAAGAAAACACAAAAGTAATAGAATCAAAGTGCATGGTAAATTACAGTTAGTAGTAGGTGAATTATTTTTATCGAGATAATCGTTAAGTAGACGAAGAAAACTTTCATCGTGATTATTTGATGATGTCATTTGATAGGATAACTGTTGAAATAAACCCACGGCAGCATGATGCTCATTGAGTAAGGTATTAGCTCGAGCCATACCAAATGTGTTGATAGCTCGATTGGGTGCGATACGATCAGCTGTTTTATATAGTTCTAAAGCTATCGATGGAAATTGATCAACAGAAATTTCTGAACCATTAAATTTATAGATCGATGTATGTAATTGAATCTAAATGAACATATAGAGAAATGGATCTATTAAAAATTGAAATGTTCTACCAAACGTTCTTGATATTTCTCATAAATAAATAACAAATGCATGGCCAATAATTCGGATGAACGTGCAAAAATTAATGTTGGACTATTACCACCAACAATTAATTTCGATTCAAATTCCATTGCTTTCTCGAATTCATTCAAACATTCTTGCCATGATCCATTGACATAATAACGTATGGCACGAATTTGTGGTACCATCATTCGAACACTAATTGATATGTATTTATTTATTGAATAGGTTCGATTCGAAAGAACAAGTAAACGTGCAAGATGATCATCGATTGTTGTCGAAATATTCGATGTAGAATTATCAGTTGAGAGATAATAATTTGTTAATATTTGAAGACATTCAGCTGAAGTGAAACAAAAGATGATTTCGAATGAAAAAAAAAGAAGAAAAGATGTTACCAAAACGATAGCCTGCTTCACTCCAAACAGGATACCAGCCGTCGCTTTCGTCACCAAATAGAATTAATTTCTGTTCTTCTGAGAATATCGATAATAATTGTATTTTATTGAGAAATTGTGTTTGATATGGAAACCAAAAGAACATTTCAACAATACTTCGTGCTTGTGCACGATATGCAAATGCAAGATAATGATGTGTTGCTGTTAGATTTGATAGATTTTCGGCACGTATTAGATCATGTAACGCCGATAGACTACGAAACCAATTGCCTGTTTGCAAATGAGAATAGACAAGCCATTCAGTTGAATGAGCTCGATTTTCTGCGTCACATTGAAGAAAATATTGCGTTTGATTTGTTGTATTAAACAGCGCTAAAGCAGGTTCTAAATCCATCGATGTGAGAGAAATATGTCGTCTCAAGATTTTGATAGCACATAATTCGAGACTAACACGAACAGCGGATGAATCAGCTGATACCGCAGATAACCATGCACCTAATTGATTGAATTTCGTTTTTTTGATGAAGTCAAAGAAAAAGAGAAATGTTTTGATTTTTATTCTAACCTGTACGCATCCAAATATGTGCAGGCATATGCTGTGCATGTGATGATGTTCGAACGGTTTGATTGTATTTCGTAGCATAATCAGATGCTTTGTCTGCAACATCGACTTGATCGACATCGTACGCGTGAACGAGATAATGAAGCGTACCGGGATGATTAGGTTCGAGTTTCAATGCGTTGACAAGTACTTCTCGTGATTCTTTCATTGGTTTTGGTTCGATTTGATCGCCAAATTCACGATCAAACGCAATATTAAGCAATGAAAGACCCCACAGGACACGAATATCAGTTTCATTGGGATACGTTGCTGAAACATTAGCAATCGACGCGAGAAATGCACGTTCACCATCTCGAATTGAGGATTCATTTTTAAACCATTGATATGCCGTTGAAATCAATGCTGATTGTAAAGGCGTAGATGTAATATTATGAGTTGTTAACATTTCTTGAGTAGCATTATATGCCGCAAGGCCACACTCGAAATCAGTATCTGCCCATAATGCATGTTTACATCTGATACAAACGAATAAAAACAAAATACAACAAAACAAACACAATCAGTAATTTACCCAAGTATTTTACCAATATATGGCTCAATAAATGTAGGTGTATGATTGATAGCTAAATTGAAAGCATCTTGTGCTTCATCGTACATAAATGATTGTAGACATAGATAACCAATTGCAAAATGATGATGTGCAAGCGATGCTCGATTAAGTTTAAGACCAAGTGGTCGGTGAATCTCGCCTAATTTTAAATAAGATTGCCATGGGAGTATACCATCAGACGCTTTCCAAACTAAACTATGAGTATTCTGTACTGAAAGCGATACTATTAGTAAAATAATAGGTAACATATGATATTTGTTTTATTTTTAGCCTAAAACAAGAAGAAGAACAGAGGTAATATTATGCTCATCGATGTTTGTGTAAGTATTGACCATTATACAATAGGAAAGAAGAAGAAAAAGACGAACATTCTTTCGATAGCTCATAACGAAACAAGGCGGAAAATGTTTGAATGATTGAATCAATCGAGGTCTATTTATATAAGCTATTTAACGGATGTTATCGAGTTTAAACATGATTTAAGAAGTTTATCTATATATATACAAAGTAAATCAATCCGTTTCTTTTTGTTGTCAATCGAACAATGGCATGTAGTAGTAATATTAGATGATCGATTAAAAGGCATGAGTTCATTGAGTTTATTTCGTAAATTTGATAGGATCTGATTTCATGATTGTATTAACTAAAGAAATCTCAGTTGTCTATACGACATTTTTATTTTATTAAAAATGAAATATAAATTCTGTTATAATAGTTTCTAGAATAGGAAGTAAAAAAAGGAAGTTGCTTTTCGAAATCAGAGCTCAACGGAATCCGATTCGTTTGTTTCCAATTTCATTGCTTGAAAACAGTTAATTAATTTTTGATCGAACCATTTTTTATATGGCATTTGTCGAAGCCAATCGTAGGGTAATGCACTATATCCATATCGAGCTCCATACATTGTACCACAAACTGCTCCATTCGTATCAGCATCACCTCCATAACGAATCAAATCATTCAATGTCTCTTCAAATGTACGTGTAGATCTTAATCCATAGAAGCCTGATGCTAAACATTTATACGTATAACCAATTCTATTTGGTTCGTCAAGATTTAATTCTTCCAAAGTACGATTATTTGTATGCCATAGAAATAATTCACGATGTTGCTCAGAAAATCTTTCACCAATTATTTCAATAGTTTCATCTTGTACACGTTTAATTAATCCTTCAATATCATCACGAACATTCTCTTCTGTTAATAAATAATGTATAGCTAAACAAATAGCTAAACAAGAAGAAATACAACGAGGATCGAAATGTGTCGTTTTAGCTAATTGTTCAGTTGTGAATAACATCTATTGAAAAATAAAATTTTAAAATCATATCGAATATATTATTTCAAAAAAATATTTACCTTTTCTCGATCATTATAATGAAAAAAAGCGGATGCTGAACAACGCATAACAGCTCCATTAGGTGCTGCATTACAACCGCCACGTCTCCATACGTCTTCGCTTACTCGAAGCGGATCAACAACAAAATCATATGAACAAACCACCTAAATAAATTAATAGAATTATAATTCATATCACGAAAAGATTTCGATTGAATTACTTGATAAACATTTGCTCCTATTCCCATTCCTCCAAAATCACCTAATTCAGGATAGCCTCGTTCAATCCAACCTTTCAATTTCGCAGCAAATTCTTTAACATCACCATTACAAAAAGCAACTGTATCTAGTATCAATATCCATTGATCGGTATCATCAGTCCAATCGCCTGTTTTCCATCGACGATTATGATTCGTTTTTTTATAATCTGGAAATGGAATTTTTTTGCTTCGATCCGGATATTTTTGATCAACATCATATCGATCTTCAAATTCCGTAGCAAGACCATAGGCATCGCCTAGTGCTTGTCCATAGGCACAGCCAAGAAGACGATCGATTAGTTGCTTATTAGAAGTATTCTCTAGCACTGAATCAAGTAGATCAGGTTCATCCTGACAATAAGTATTCTCTAAAAGTTTTGAAGTACACAATTTTTTGGGACCTGACGTCTTTTTCGGAGTAGCAATCTGTGGAACTTCATTTTGAGTAGAAGTTGTATCCATAGGGATAATTTCTTCTTTTGCTTTTGATTCATCCACCGATGAAGTTCGTTTATGTGTAACATTTTCAGTGACTGTATCTGTATTCGCTATTTGATTTGTATCCGTAACGACAGTTTCTGCTTTTGTTTGTGATTCATCCACCGATGAAGTTGATTTCTGTGCAACATCTTTAGTGTCTGTATTCGATGTTTGATTGATATCGGTCATCGCTAAAATCTACTGAAAACGAAAACCACTGACGAGATTTATGTTGGTAGTAATTGTAAGTTTCCTACTTTATTTACATTCGTTTTGGGTTTTACGTTGTTATTATTTTACTTTTTTTTCTTCCTATTTTGTAATTTTATTGTACTCAAATGCACAAATGAAAACGAGACCGGTTTTTGGAAGATGTCGCTTAGTTCTGATTGTATTAACATCATATGTTTACAAAACAGGTTATGTCATTCACACAAAAATTATGTTTAAAGAAAAATCAATTGAAAATACAAACGAAGAAGAAGAAGAAAAAAAGAAAGAAATAACTTTAACATTATTTATTTCACTTTCATGCGTTTTTTTCTCGTTTATTCATGTTCTTTAACTCTCAGTAGGAATTCAATTATTGTAAGAGAACACACTATACTGTTGAAATAAAACAGAAAATGATTTGCTATCGAACATATCGTCGACATCGATATCGACAAAAATGCCTTTTCACCATTTTAATGCTAATCATATGTTTATTTGGATTGATTCTATTTCAACAAATTCATAGTATCGATGAACTCGAAACGATGTATCCATTGCAAAATGATTCATCATTAAAACAATTTGGATATTGTTACTGTTCACAATCAGCATTGATTATATTCGAACATGGTGAATGTTTTTTTGATCATCCAATTTGTTATCCAGGATTTACAGGAAACACATGTCAAATTCGGATAACAAACGAAGTATGAATACAAAAGATAACACTCAAAATCTAATGTAAATCTATATTTTTTTAGACGTATCGTGCTCATTGTCCATTAGATGTCTATCGTACTGAATGGACGTCTCACTTAACTCGTCGACTCAAATTAAACTGTACAAAATCACTCATGGCTCGACAAGAATGGAATTCCTCGTGTTTATTTCTTTGTTTCTACCATCGATTAACTGGCACTATTCAAATTCCAGATCGATTCTGGCATAAATCCCTAGCAAATGAATTCAGCTTTTGGCAAAGTGATGGCATGGCAATTGATGATCGTCTTCATGAACATGTCCAAGGTTTTCATGGTTATAAAATTCTTCCATTAAATATTCCCTCGATCGTTGAAATCGGTGCCGGTCCATTTACTCAAATACAATATTTACTAACACCATTTCGTTCAATCAAACGAATCACTTTAATCGAACCGAATGCACTTAATTATATGAAATTAAATAATTGTGCGTATCGTGGTGGTCATCTTCGTGGTTTTCCTGTATCGATCGTATCGGAATCGATTGAAACAGTCATCAAACAACGTCGTCAATCGAAAACATCTTCTCTCGAAAGATATTCGATTGTCGTTTCAATAAACGTTGTCGAACATGTTCATGATGCGTTAGAATATTTTCGTGGTCTCTACGATTTATTAGATGATCACGGTCTACTTGTATTTCATGAACGATGGTACGATACACCTCAAGAAGGCGATTGTGTCTTGTATTCTGCCGAAGATTTGCATCCAATTCGAATAACAAAATGGATACTCGATCGATTTCTTGAACAATTCGATGCGTTACATGTCAATTACAATCGATCGACGAGGCAATTGCATAATCCTTGTCGAGAAAAAGGGGTTTATTTCATTGGTAGAAAAAAATCGAAATGTTCTGCTTGAATGATTATTCGATCATTTTCATAATCAAACATGTTTCCTTCGTATCCTCAAACAAATCAATCGAATCAACCTAAGCCTACGAATTCAATGACAGTCGTCTCGGGAACTGTTCGAACGCCTGGCAAACCATGGCATAATTATATGTGTTCAGGCAACACGAATTGTACAACACGTCATTAACTTATTTTCTGTTTTTTATTTGGCAATAAATACTAAAAATTTCGAGAAAGTAAATAAGATATGACAATAAATATGTTTTTTGTTTCGGCGATGTTTACATATTATCGAGTAAAATAAATTAGAAAAAAAAACGAGAATAAAACGCGATCACAGTAATATAATCGAATGAAAAACAATAAAAGCAACAAAAAAAATGGAATTAAATGAAAAGAAAGAGATTCATATGGAATTAAAAAGTAAAACGAAAACAGCGTATAGTCTTTGATTTCTTATTCTTTTATCACGAGAGACATTATTTCGGTATAGATGTGTTCGATGTATTCTTAGTATTTGTATTATCATTGGTATTATGAGTTCGTTTCATTTCTTTAGCTCGTACATGAGCAAACAGACCTGAACCACCAAGAACAAATAAATTTGATAACCACCAAAGTGACGTTTTTGTCTGAAGAAAAAAAAACCAAACTATTCAATTCAAAAATCATTCATTTCATACTTCTGTATACGCAATCACAGCAAGCAATGTTTGAACATAGGATTTCGCTGTACCCGAAACATTATGTGTCAATGGACTTGTTATTTGTATTTGATAACCAGTAACATAACCCATCGAAAAGCCTAATACACCAGCAAATGTCATTGCAAACAAAAATTGTAAATTGAAAAGTTTAGGATATTTAAATATAATTGGTAATTCACCAAAAATAAGCATCAACGGAAGAAATAGTATACAAGCATTGAAATTATTGTATAAACATAAACGCCAAACATTTTTATCCACACACGGTAAACAACGTGTCGTATAAATAGCATTCAATGCAACGAATACACTCGATGCAATGCCACAGAATGCACCGAAAAATGAAAGCGTACCAAGAGAATTTTCTTGTTCAATACCAAGAAAAAATCCACCAATAATTAAACCACAACAGCCAAGTGCTTTGTATGAGGTTCGTTCGCCTAACATAATATATGTGAAAATCTAGAACGACGAATTTCAATTGAAGATCTATTTACGTATCTATTCGATTACGTACAACATTTGCCACTGTAGTTAACGATCGACCGACCATATAGAATGAAACAGTCAGATGTTTCAATGTTAAATTATTGAAAATAATCATTGCAACGAACATAACTGACAACGGAAGAACCTGTTATGCATAAGATAGGAAAATAAATCAACTCGAATAATTCAAAAATCGAAGTCAATTACATCACGGGCTATTTTAAGGTCGATTTTAAATGCTGGAAATTTCGAAAATAAACCAACGCTCTTATTCAGATTTCCCAATATCGCACAAATGCCAACAGTTACAAGACATTGATACCAAGTTATAAAAAGCGGTGCATCAAGCTAAACAAAAAACATATATGCCATTGCTTTTCAATTGAAATCATTCGTACTTTCACATCTTTTGAACTTAATAAATATTTATTCAAGAAAACCATTGAAATCGAAACAAACCTAAAAATCAGATGAGAAACAAACAACAACAACAACAACGAACAATTCTCGTACCAATAGAGAGCAACAGCAATAGCTATTTGTATGTAACGAGTTTTCAATGAATCTGCATTGGTATTTGTTGTCGGTTCGTTAACTGGTACGACAACATCGAGTTTATCAGTAGAATTGTTCAATAATGCGTAGGATTTGTCACTCATTATAGATCTAGAATCATTCAAATTTTATTTGTGTACTTTCAAGATCATTTAAATAAAATGATCCAATCGATAGTAAACAAATTGAAAGTGTTACATTCGAAATTAATCGTAATGATTCGATACGACCAAAAAAATGCGTTAGATTATTGATAAACATTATCGAACCGAAATGAAACATTTGAGAAAGAAATATTGAATATAGAATTCGTTTTTCATTCGAATATATTCTCAAGTGTTTATGTTTATACAGAAGATAATTTAAATTGAAATTCGATAACCAAAATGTTAACTCGCTAAGATAGATTGTTGACGAACGAAAAAGTCTACAAATCAATTTAAGATTTTTCAACAACAACAAAAAAATCATCAATTGATTTTGATTACATCGTCGAAAGATTCGGTGCTGAGATTGAAAACATTCGAACAAGATATAATGATGAATATGTATACGATAGATTGAAAAACATTAATCTAGAAAAGAAAAATAATAAACACTATTCATGCTCGATTATCGTACAAAAAAAATAAATCCATTGGAAGGAATATTCGACAAACAAAATTTCATTGCATATCATCTTCAATAGGTGATGAAAATGAATATAGATTATTAAGAAATTCTTCCGTAGCTTTGATTTGCTCGGTTTTTAATTCATTTTTTCGTTCAAGATAAATCGTTTGAATTAAATCCAATAATTCTTGATATTCAATCGTTTGTTTCGAATTTGGTTTACAGATTAGGATGTGATCTTTATTGAGAATAAAAAATCGACCGATATTGATTTGTGAACTTTCTGATGGTACGACAACGGTTTGATAACGTAGAGAAAATGTTGTTTTTTCATTTTCAGCAAAACTTAAGATTTTAATGTTATCGTGAACTTTTAAAATGTCAAGAAAACGTTCTTGAAGATTCAATAGATTCGTACTATTAGGTTGAAGTTCTTCGATTTCAACTGTTGGACGAACGAGAAATGCATGACGAATACCGAATGATGCTAAAAGAGAGAAAAAAAAACATATTAAACGAGCAATAATCGGCAAACAAACAAACCAACCTAATTCGGCGCCAAAATGTGGAACCGAAAAGAATACACAAGCACGAGTATTCGATCTTAATTCTTCGTTTTCGTCATTGGTAAGAATATATTTTGTTAATAAACCGCCCATAGAATGTGCAACCTAGATAACAAATTCAATAGGAATGATAAGTCTGTCTTCTTCTTTACCCAAATAATCGGCCGTTTGCCAACTCCTGCTTGTTTCAGCTGTTCGGCTATTTCTTGTGCACGATCGTGCATCGGTCTTCGCAAGATGTTTCTCGGCATCGATTGAACTTGCCATTCGGATACACGTGATTCATAATCGACGGCTAGCATTCGAATGTGCGATGTCGATACATCTTGACTAAGCCAATCTTTGGGCCAACATGGTGATGGTTGTTCGATTTCAGTATTTTGAATACGAGGTATGTTCATTTTTGCTCGATCCCAATTTGTTTCTTCGGCAATATCGAGAACTTCATCACTGTTATCGCCGGGAAGTTCATCGACAATTGATTGTGACGATTCAACAGTTGGTTTAACATTGTCATCAGCTGACTCTTGACGCCATGTTTTAAATGCTGAACCAGCTAGACCATGGAACTAGAAATTAAATCTTAAGTTTTGACTTCGTTTTATTTATTATCAACATACGAAAATAATATCAATCATCGGTTCTTGATGCCATCGTGCATCAGGATCGAGTTGTCGAACATTATACATCGTTGGATGAAAGAGAATTATCTATTATCGACAAATTTTAAACACAAAGTCAATCAAACTTATTCTCTTACTTTATCACCGTAGACTTGTTCGTCTAACCACGAAGGTATCGGTCCTGGTATTTCTTTTTCATTGATAGTTTGCAATTCATTGACATTGGTCGAATGACTTGTGTCTATATCCGGTACGGCAATTCGCTTATGACTAGTGTCGATTTTTGTTTGAGTTTCATCCGGCGCATCACCTTCGTCTGAAACCGGTCTCGTATACCAAATTCGATTTTTGATTTTCTCGAATATTGACATTTTTTTCATAGGAATAGTTGGCTGATTTTCAAGAACGATTTCTTTTTTTTCTTCAGTTTTTAATTCAGCTTCGAGTAATTCAACATGACTGATCTCCGTTGGAAGATGAAGAGGCTCAACATTTGGATTCAAAGTTATTTTATCTTCACTTATATTCGGACTAAAATACCGAAATCAATTAGTTTCTAAAAAGAAAATCACTTAGAAGTTCTAACTTGTCCGGTACTTGTCGATCGAGATTTGCTAAGATTGTCGATGCAAGCAACGAATAAACAATATTATTCTTATCTATAGCCATTTCATGTAATATTCTCACCCAACCTAATTAAAAAAAAATAGCTAATCGAAACTTTTTTCTAATCAAAACAAAACTAAATTCGTTCAAACCAACGGCATAAAAAGCTGCATGAGTTTGTCTTTCTCGACTTAATAATACCAAAATCTTGCCAATAAATCTCACAAATGGTACATTTTCCTTTCGTTTTTCGTACAAATATTTTAATATTTGTAGACCATTGAAATGAATAATCTCCATAGGATATCGATCAGCATAACCACGAAGTGCATAGAGAAATGTGGAATACAATTCTAAATTCGACCGGTAACGTTTGATCGCTTTTGCTGACATATCAGCATGTTCGGATTCGAAATGTTGACCCATGTCGAAGATAGTCTGAGAATCGACTTCATCCAAATAAGATTTCAACTAAAATACAAAATAATTATATCAATACACACATACGCGTATGTCAATAAACTTTGCTCGTACTAATTTGAGATAGTATTGACTTAGAATATCTAAAGGTCGTCGTTTTTCATCGACTAATTTATCAAGAAATTGACGAATCGTATGTAAAAGTACATCATCGTCGTTGACTTTAGCTACATTATCTGTAGCAAGAACTTTTCGTTTGCCAACTGGGAAAATATACGGTGGACCAGATGGAAAATAATTCGAATTCGCTTCGAATGTACGTGCTAATTGAATAGCTGAATGAATGTCAAGTTGTTGACCAAGAAGAGAATAGTAAATCGATGGTAGACTCGTTAACTTTGCTAAATGACTCAATCCACGTTCACGTATATGACTATTCGTTGAATGTATTTGTTTAATATATTGTAAAGCGTGATGATATCGTGCTTTGACAAGTGTATCCGTTGATTCAACAGTAATATATGCATTTTCATCGTTGTTTTTTAATGGATTATTATTAAGATTTAGTTTTGTTTTAATGAGTTTTATCGGTGAATTTTCATCGGAATCATGTCGATAGATGAAACGATTGACACCTAATGTAACTGCTGCTGTAGTTGTTAGAATAATAGCAAATGTTCGACGTCGACGAGTCATTAATTATTCATAGTAATCGATTATATACATGGTAAATGATAAATGATTTTTCAAGGAATCAGAAATATGAATATGTAATAATATATATATCATTTGAAATCAATCACTGTTTGGTTTTTGAGTCACACCAAAGACAATATCAATCGATAGATGTCAGCAGCGTTTTGAAATCATTGCTCGTGCGCGCGCATGTACATAATCTGTTTTTTGAAAAGAAAAAGAAGATTTTACCTATATGTCTTCGCAAAAATCTTCTGGTAGAGTATAAATCTTTTCGAATTTGAAATCGTATTTTTTTTCCTATTTACTACAGTTTTTTCTCATGAAAATCTTTGTTTAAATAATAATACAAATGATCGACGTCAAAAACGTAAAGATAAACATACGAACAAATCTCAATTCGATGATATTCGATTGTTTTGTGATGATTGTAATAAATTCTATGAAAATATTTGTCCATATCATAAACAAATTTATATACCGGACAAAAAAGTTCGATGTTTTATTTGAACGAAATGAAATGATTTCGTTTAGATTTCAACAACTTCACAATCGAAAGCAGATTTAACTTGTCCAGATGGAATTACGATTAAACCATCGACGATATCGAAAGCAGGCAAAGGTGTTTTTGCAATGAAACGTTTCGAGAAAAATACATTCTTCGGACCGTATATCGGCATGAGACATTCGGATTTTAAAAGTGCACAAGAATCAGGTTATTCTTGGAGTATTGCCGATAGAAATGGCAAAGTATGAATTCAATTTCATCTTATATTCGATATCGATTGAATTCTAGATGATCTACATTATCGATGGATGTGATCCAAATCATAGCAATTGGATGCGATATGTAACAGAAAAAAATTGAAAACGAGAGATTTTTGTTATTTGTTTTGTTTTAGATAAATTGTATGTTGAAATAAAAGGACAAGATAAAATGATGAGAAAATAATTTCAGGTCCAAATACGATCGAACAACAAAATCTTCAACCGATTCAATACGATCGAAATATGTTCTACAAAACGATGCGAACAATCCGTCCCGGTGAAGAACTATTCGTCTACTATGGTGATGATTATGCTTGTTATCTTGGTATTCAACCGTTTAATCTCGATTCGACTCAAACTAATCTTGGTAAATGATGAATTTATTTTTTTTTCGAATTTTTATTTTATCTTCTATTTTTTAGATGAACGTTACAAAACAACTGATGATTAATCGAATATTTTTTCTTTCTTTTTTTTCTTCGAATAAAAAATTGCGCGATTAGTCATATTTACAAATAAAATTTTGATGTTATGGTTAGAAAAACTATTGAACTGTCGTTCTTGTGAGTATTTTTCAAAGACAAATTGAAGAATTCGAAAATACATAATCCCTCTTTCCGGTTATAGATTATTTTCAAAAACGTATTTTACCAGGAAACATAACAATTGATATATTTTTTAATGATTTCAAAATTCTCTTCGAAAATAATCAACATATCGAACTAGATCTTATCCTATGTGACCAAGCATTTCTAACTGCACAACGATGTGCTCGAAAACAACGAATATCACATACAACTATGAACAATCTACTCTATGAAAATCAATTTCAAGCTGAATATATATTCGGTTGTAGTAATTTATTAGATGCCAAAACGATGTATAATCTTCTCGAAAAAAATATTCGACAAGAAAATGAATTGGTACAGATTCGTCAGTTAGGTCTCAGTGCAGCGACAACTGCTGATCAGTCGAGATATTTCTATGTTCTACGGATTTATCCCGTTTCTGTTCGATAATAAATAAATGTTTTCTATTTGCATACGTGTGTTATAGTAGAATCGACCGATCGATTTGTTTGTTTATTATTATTTTTTTACTGCTCAAAATCAGCACAGCAACTATGTCGATCGTTTATTTAACATTGAATAATCGAGTTTTTTCGAATTTTGCATTTTATTCAACAGCATCTGTCTTAAAATTAATGGGCATGGCAGCATTGACAACAATGAAACGATTGTCAAGCGAGGTGTGATTGTTGACAAATTCGATTTTTATTTTGAACTTGTTTGTCTTCTATAGGCATTTGATAATCCAGAAGATCTTTCTTTGGCTCGACATGAATCAACAATCGTTCGAATTGATGATGATGTTGAACGTATTCGTCGAAATCATTTAAACGACATTGAAAATATCGTACCATTTGTTCTCGTTGGCTTTTTCTATGTTGCAACAAATCCTAATCCAGATTTAGCTTATTGGCATTTTCGCATTTTTTTTCTTTCACGTTTAGTTCATACTGTTTGCTATCAAGTAAATCATTTTCAATTGAATTTCATTCTACGAACGATCACATTTTCTATTTGTGTTGTATCTAGATGCCATTGCCGCAGCCAGGTCGATTTCTTGCCTGTTCAATTGGTTATCTAACAACAATTTCAATGGCATTTCAAGTGCTTTTTTTTCTCTAAATCATAGAAGTTACTCTTGAAATGCTCTTAGTCATTTAATAGAATTTCTATTTCTCTCTTTTTTTATTCTGAAAGAAAAGAAAGCAAGTGTCATGTAACAATTAAAAAGTATTCGAGCAGAAATTACAATAGAGGAAAAAAACAATTACGTGGGATACTCGCAACTGTCAATATGACCGATGAAGTCTACGAATTCACTGACAGTAATGAAAACGAAACGACAAAGGTTTTCGTTTAAAGATTTTGTTGACTGGAGTTATCTATGACACACGCGTTCTTATCTCATAAGTCACGTTTCAATATATCAAAACTACTGAAACATTCTAAAAGTCCAAAATGTTAGTGATTTCAAGTACGATTAATAATATTCTTAATGATCCATCTTATCACGGATTTCTCTCGGCGATTAAAGGTTTACGGCAAGGACTTGTCTACGGTGCTAAAATTCGGCTAGCTCATTCGATTGTTCAAGCATTTCTTTTTCGTCGTGAACCATGGCCACAACGAATTCATTTCATTATTCGTATGACATATATACATGCAAAAACCTTAGGTCTTTTCGTTTTTGTCTATAAAATTCTTCGAATTAGTGTTTCATCGATTTTTCATCTATCGAGACCATGGGCGGCATTTATTTGTGCATTCATTAGTGGTTATTGGATATTTCATGAGAAAAATTCTGTGAATGAACAACTTATTCTCTATCTTCTATCACGTATTATACTTGGATTAGTACGTTATGCACAAAAACGTCGATGGCTTTCACAAATTCAACGGCCTGTCTTTCCATGGGTAGCAGCGTTCGTTTGGGGTATTGTTCTTTGGTTATTTGAATGTCACCAAGAAACACTTCAACCATCATTGAGACATTCGATGACGTATTTATATGAAAATTCAAATCGTTGGTCATCATGGATGAATTTTCTTGTACGAGATCAATTAGGATAATTATTTCCTTTAAATATGTATTTCTTTTTTTCCTCGCTTACAATAAATAAAAATACGTCTAGTTTTTTTTTCTATTTTTCATAATGCAATGAATCATTAGGTGATTAGTTAATTTAATACAAATAGAAAACTTCTAATGTTCCTGACTTTGCTTGCAATCGAAAGGTTAAAATCTAATGTCAAGTGAAGTATGTTTGTGAACCCCTTTGGTTTATTATTATTATTTAAGTATTTGTAATCATCTTATGAAAGAAAACTTGACTTTACTCGTAAAATATTCATGTAGTTTCCTTTCTACGCATAAAAAAAAGGAATACAAATCGTCGACTTGAAAGAGTATTTTGACTTATGAGACGAATATCTGTTTGTCAGGAATATTTTTTTCTGTATTTAAAAAAAAAGGAAAAAAGTAGAATAGACTAATGTGTATGAAAAATTTCATTTAGACGTTCTATTTTTTTGTTCTTTTCTCCTGCTGACTTCTGATTTATAATGAGGAGAAGGAGGAGGAGGAGGAGAGAAGAAGTAGAAGAAAAAGAAGAAAAGACGCCCATGGAATCTAACGAAAAAGAAAATGATCAATTTAAAATGTATTAATGAGAAAACAGAGAGGATATGTGTTTTTCTCTCTTTTAGAAATAATCATTGAGTAAAAATATTCAAAGATAATTATCCACAGAAAAACAACAAATGGAAAAGTCTAACTTTAAAAAAAGAAGAAAAGAATGACATTATTCCATTAGGTTATATTAAACGTAGTCAAAATTTAGGTCAGATCTATATTGTGTTTTCTTTCTCTCGTGAATAATATTCAGTTGGTTTTCTTCGGTGACTTATATATATATATATATTATATTATATTTAGATAAACATAACATCAGACTTGACATTAGCAAATTATATGTAAATAAAACAAAGATTTATTTAACTTCAATAATTTCATATCCATCAAACAAACGAACAACACACACTCATATTCTCGTTCATGAAATATTGACTTTTATTTTTTTTCTCTTCAATATCGGATAATTTGCTTGTTAATTGTTTATGAACGATATTGAGTATGTTGATTTTTGTATAATTCATATTATATCTGAACGGTCATTTGTGGGGGTAGAAAAAATATAATTACTAATGAAAACAAGTTCGTCATTAAAAAGAAAAGAAGAACTAAGAGAATATTCTTTTTTAAATATTACAACGTCGTTTATTCTTCTTAACTAGTTAATGAAGGACATAGAAAACCCGAGATAAAGAAAAAGAAATACAAGTCAATTCAACGGTTGATTTCTAAGCAACGTCTACTCTACTCCAGGTACGCTATCAAACTTCCTTTCATCTCATCATTAGAAAGTGTTTGTTAAATTAATGTCATATTCAATTTGATGATGCTTTTTGTCTGTCTTGTAGTTGAACGAATTAATCTATTGTTTTCGTTATTTTTCCATCGTCGTCTTCTTCTTTGTTTGTTCATTTGCACGGAAAACTTCTAATAAGAGCTCACTGCGTTCCATGGACATCAACGCACACCTTAATTCTAAAGAAAGAATCTCGTAAGTTTTATTTTAGTACGCAGATTTAATCAGAAGAATATAATTTATTTATGAAAGAAGAATTCGCTCTCGAATCATTAGAGATTGTCAATGCATGACAGTCGCGTTTCTATTTTTGTTCAATTCAATTCGTAGGTAGACTAGTATTGTTTTCTCGCACCGATTGAACATTAAATATGTTAGAACGAAGAAATTGATATGGAATCTTGTCGACCAGATGTTTGCTTTCGTTCGCTGTGCAAATGGAAGACGTATTCATTTCCTAATGCATGTTGTGTTATTGCTTACGTATAACCAGAGCCGATCAAGATTCACTTGATATACGAAGAAGAGAGAAAAAAAAGAAAACTTTGTTGACACGTGAGAAAGTTTTCTCATTTTCTTTTTTTCTCTCTCTCTCTCTCTCTCTCGTTTTTTTTCTTTGTCATTTATTTTTCATTAGCAGATTCATTTTCAATTGGACTTTAAAACATTTCTTTTAGATTTTCTGTCTTTCATGTATATGTATGTATTGTAAATATCGTTTAGCTAGGAGAAAAGATCGATTTATAATGACACTTGTACGTCGATTGCTTAGTTTTTTTTCTTCTTCTTTATTTCTATCGATGAATAAATATTTAATTGTCATTATTATCATATAAAATGTTTACTCGTTTCGACACGATAAAATAGTTCTTAAGTAGAGGAAAATCGTTTCTATCCTTTTATCTATACGGAAATGTGTGCATTCGTTCGTTTGTTATAGACTAACGAAGAACTACAACACAGAATATATATATATATAACCAAAAATGAAAGTACGTCATTGATCAATTCATGTCGGTTTTTTTCCATAACGTTAATTAACATAGCCTATTTACGTAAGATGTTCTGGCAGTAAAGTGAGTTGTTTTTCTTTTGTTTCGTACAACCAATTATTAATATTATAAAGTATAAGTAAGTAAGCTTGTTCGATAAGTACACTGTCGGAATTTATACGCATCTTTTATTTTATATAAAAATGTATTAGAGAAAATTAGAATAGCGTAGTGCTTCTTCCTGTAACCTGTTCATTGACTAAAAATGGAAAAGTAGGAACTGAGAGAAGAAAAAGAAACATTTCAAAAAAGTTATCATCAGGTATTTTTTTCTAATATTTCAACTGATTGTTTCAGATTTATTTCATTATTTTAATTTTCAACAGCAATCAGTATGATAAAAAAAAACGTCGATTCTGTTTCCTGTTCGAATTCAACGAGTATGTTTGATTTATATAGACAAGTTTCCTATTATTGCAAAGAATTGCCCGTGAGAAAAGATCGAATGTTCTATGTTTTCCAAAAAAAGCAAAGAAATCCTTCGAATTAGTTTGCATTTCTATCTGAACTGGATTACTCGATGTTTCGCCTTGATTAAAGCGAATCGAAAGGGAAAGATAGGGAAATCTTGGTTTGTTGTTTTTTTTCTATTTCTAAGTAATGATTTGTCGATAAATAAATGATGATGATGATGATGGTAAAGTAGTAGTCGTAGTACTAGTAATAGCAGCAGCAGTTGAAAACAATTCATGATTATTATCATTTGTTGTTATATGCAATCGATCGCGTTATATGACTTGAGGGCGGAGATTTATACATGCAAGAAAAATATTCACATGCACGAGTTGATTGCAGAAATAAAGATCTGGATGGGATTATGTTTGTGTTAATTCTAATCTCGAAGTCACGAGAGTGACCTTGAATATATCGTCTATCGATACCACATGTGCAACATAAGAGTACTGCAAATCAAACAAACGAGTTCGACAACAAATATTGATGCAACCATTACTGATCGCGATTGTCATTTTTGATGATGATCAATCGAAAAAAATCCGACAATTATTGGATAAGATCGTTGTAATTGTAAATCAAAGATTGTAGATTTAGGCTCGTTTTGTTTTTTTATCTTTGTCTTCTCGATCTCTGTCATATAAATATACACACATACGCATTATTAGAGACGTTAGTCATTTCCGAAATATTTACATTTAATCTAACTCAAACGGAAATACGATCCTTTCATACTGAGTAACAATACGGAATAGATAGAAAGAGAGAGAGAGAGATGAAAACGAATAAATTTATTGGATTCACATTGTAAACTTAAATGAGAATTTGTCAGGTATTTAGTTTCGTTTGATTTCAAGAGACTATTGCAATATTTCCTTTTTCAATAATCTTATATATAAGAAGAGCATACTTCCTATTGTCTACTAAGAACTAAAAGAAAACGACAGAGAGAAGCAAAAAAAAAGGAAAAAATCGAAGCCAGAGGGGAAAATAAACAATGTACTCAATAATGTTTTGTTATTATATCATTCAATGTGACAGTGTGCAACAATTGAATTTTGTTTTCTTGTCTCTCGTCTTTTATAACGAGAGATTCGATCAATTCTCTATCAATCTCTTCTAAAGAGGAAGAAAGAGAGAAAGATATTCATTATCGAAGATAATATAATTTTATATTTATATGTATATACACTTATAGATAGATTTATATCTATCGATAAGTGACGATGAAATAATTGCTAAGCATGCGTAGTTAGTAAAAAAAAGAAAAAAAAAGACTGCCTAGAGACAAAGAGCATCCACGAAAAGAAAACTAAAGAAAGGAAAAGAAGAAGAAGGAGAAGAAGAAAAAGAAAAAGAAAAGAAGTACTAACTAACAAACGGCACTTGATTATCTACTGCTTTTTGCTCAAAATGAGCCTTGGTGCATTCAATCATCTTTTCCTCTTTCTGTTTCTCTACATCATCTTGAAGATTATTGGAATATTGAAACGCTTCCCTGACTCTTCGTTATTTTCCTCTAGCACAAACTCGATCGACATAGACCATGCCACACATTTTCTTTATATTGTGTGTATATATGTGTGTCTCTTTCTCTTTTTACTATTCTTCTTTCTGTCGCACATACACATACATAGACACAGAGTCGCTCTTCTTTCCTCTCTCTCTCACTCTTCGTTTTGTGCGCTCGATTGGAGAATAGAAAACAACCCCTTCTGCGAAGAACATTCAGACTCAATTACTACGATTCGTTTTGCAGTGTACATACATATTTAGGTACTAATGTATACCAATAATGAACAATTATTCGCTCGATTCTAATCAATAGCATACAGATATATCATAATTGAATTTAATAAAATTTTCATCGAATTAAACTATTTATGCGTGCAGGTTATTTTCTTCGTTGTCCACGTAAGAGAAAAAAAGAACAAGAAGAAGAAAAACATGCAAACGAGAAAAATATATCGACACGGAAAACGAGAAATGAGGGAGAGAGAGAGCCAAAACGACTAATGATTGACACTATACAGCAACCAGCCACTTGAGGCAATTTTTTGCATGTGTTATCCTGATGATTGTATTGGTAGCTCATCTCCTTCTGTGATCAATGACATCATGGCATTCGAGTTTTTCTTTTTGGATTTGTTAGTATGCTGATTATACTGCTGTTCTTGTTATCACTACAAAGATCTATATTAATGTCGGCAAAGCTAACCTTTTTTTTTGTATTTGTGTGTTGTTTTTTCTCAAAATATTTGATTATTAGCAATCCTCGTTTATTCGAGTCTTAATTTCTTCTTTTTCAGATATATATATATTTTGTTTTCTATTTATTCATGATTATTTAACGTTGTTTTTTTTTGTTGAAATTCTAACAAAATTATGAGATTAAACAAATACAAGAATGATTAATTTGATAACAAACTATGACGTATGCTGTCGAATATTTAACGATCTTGATTATCTCTTATTGGTTTTATCAAATCGATTTCTTGCAAATATTCAATGCAGATTATCACTTCAACAATAACGTCCGTACTTGTCCTTAGTTTGACAAGTACATTAAATGGTTCATTTACAACAATTTCAACCAATTTAACATCATCAACATCAACATTGATATCAACACAAACGAATCAATTATCCTATTCAGCATTGGGAATATTTCTAAGTTTGTTCTGTTTTATAACCGTTTTTGGTAATGGTCTTGTTATTTACGCCATTGTGCAAGAACGTTATTTGAAATCAGGTAACTCTATTAGTTATTCATGATTACAATATAAAAGACTAGACGGATATTTTTTATATTTCATTAATTTAATATTAATCGAAACGAGTCTCTAGAGTAGAAAAAAAGATAAAATATTCCTATTATTTACGCTTAAAAACACGATGATAAGTTCGAAATGGATTTGTCTATTTACCTCGTGCTTTTTTTGTTTTCTTTTTCAATAAGTGAAAAACAAAACTCTATCATCAATACGAAATCCCTGTAGACAGTTCTCTTATATTTATATAATAATTATCGAATATAAAATTCTCGTGAGACATGAACAAAATCCTTGTCCAAGTTTTTAATTAGTTTATCAATATTCAGTCGATTTCACCACTTAGAAATATATATATAAACACCCACAAAGTAGAAGAGTATCTGCGTAGATCATATCGACTAAGAAATACTCAAGAAAAACAAGAAGTACTAGAAAATGCAATCTGATGTGTATGTGTGTGTGCGTGCGTTTTTATTTTAATCTTCTATAGGAACAAATCCTTTGTTTATTTAGCTACGTACTATTATATGGCATCATTAGCTTGTGCTGATTTATTTGTCGGTTTAGTTGTCATGCCATTTTCTATTGTACAAGTTATATATGGTGACTATTGGCCATTTGGTAAATTATGTTGTGATCTTTGGCATTCGATTGATGTTTGTGCAAGTACAGCATCCATACTTGATCTATGTGTTATTGCCTTGGATCGTTATTCAGCTATAACAAATCCTATATCGTATCATCGAACATTTTTTGTTAAACGTTGGCCTTATTTACTTGTTGCTGTTTGGTTATGTTCAGGTTTAATTTCGTTTCCAGCTATAGCTTATTGGCGTCTCGTTATTCGACAGTATGGCGACTATCGTTGTGCATTTCCTGATGATATTTACTACATTGTTTTTTCTTCATTAATATCATTTTATATTCCTCTATTTGTCATGATATTTGTTTATATTCGAATCTATCGTGCAGCCGTCAAACAACTACATGCATTTAAAACAGGTGTTAAAGTTGCATCACCAACAACCAAAAAGAAAAAGAAAGGTCTGAAAAACGATGAAACACCTGTTAATCCGCCACCTGATGTATGTCTACGTATACATCGTGGTAAATATCATGGCATACCATCGTTGACACGTGATTCATCATCGACAATAATGAATAATGAAACAGCACGAACATCAAATGTTGACGAACATTTAACTTTACCAACGAAAAAACATTCGAATCAAATTAAAAAATCGATCAGTGGTGCACTTCTTAGTGATCATCAAAATGCATCATTATCACGGTTTTCAATGCCTTCATTGAATCCGTCATTATCACCAACAGGACAAACACATACTGAACATCATCAATTAACAGTTGGTAGTGCTAATTCGAAGAAAGGTGGTTCAACACAAGATATGATTTCTCAATCAAGTACAGCACGTACATCAAAAACAAGTACGCCCAGTGCGCCAACGATATCATTTGGCAAACGTTTAACAAAATTTTCCAAAGAACAAAAAGCTACGATAACATTAGCCTATGTCATGGGAATATTCGTTCTTTGTTGGCTACCATTTTTTGTCTATAATCCGTTAACAGCTGTAGCTAAATTATTTATTTCAACGAACAGAACTCTTAGTTCAACAGAAAGATTTCTTACAGGAAATGACCTTGTCTTTCAAATGTTTACTTGGTTTGGTTATATCAATTCAAGGTAGAGTAGAGAAAAGAAAACCAAATCATGAAAACAAACAAAGAACAAATCATTCGATATGTTGTCTTTTTTTTCTTTCTCCTTTCCCTGGTTCTGCCTGTCTGTCTGTCTCTTTCTCTCTTTGTCTCTGTTGTTTTTCCCCGTTTTCTCTGATTTTCTCTTTTCATTCCAGACGTATCAATCTCTATCTCTATATTAAAAAATATATATGCACATATACATTTTTTCATTTTAGTGTCAATCCGATTATATATGCTTATTCATCACGTGAATTTCGTCGAGCATTTATTAAATATCTATGTCGATGCTTTCCAATACGTATACGCAGTCTAATGATGTCCTATCATAATCTACATTTATTGCGCTATCGTCGTGCACCTGAATCGAATATATCAAAAGAAAACAATGAGTCAGGTTCAGATCATAATCATATGACAACAGCTAATAATAATAACAATATTAATAATTATTCAAATCCAAATCGACAACATATGCTTCCAACATCATCATCAACAACAACAACAACGATTTTAACTAATATACAAAATCGAACACAACACGCCAAACATATACGTACGAAAGATGATGATACCAAACAATCACGCATATGGTTTATTACTCATTGTTGTCGAACTAATAATCTTCACCGACAAGAACATATTCACAAACGTTCGTCATCGACGACATCCTCTAAAGCTACCGCGTCGAATAATATACTTGTTGATTATTGTACTTATCACGATGTTGCCGTTTCTCGGGTGACATGTGTCTGATAAAAAAGTTTTTTCTCCTTCTTTTCTTCTTCTTCTTCTTTTTCTTTTATTTAATGTACTGTAGAAAAAAATTTTTTTTATAAAGCCCGAGTGCCATCTGTTTCTTATACATTTATTTATACAAATTAATCTTTTCCCTTCTTATGTATATGACATATGATAATCTGTGAAGAGAAACAAAAAAAAAGAACAGATACGATACACTTATTATTTAAAACACAAAGAAAAAAAAGTTGAAAATGACAAACCAAAGTTTCTTCTATCTATTTATTATTTCCGAAAGCAAACAAGAAAATCAAGAGATAAGAACTGATTTGTTTTAAATGATAGATATTATCGAAAGGATTATGAAATTAGATCTAGTTTTTTGTTTTGTTTTGTTTTACACATATTGATTTCCATTTGAATAATAGAAACAATAACTGAATTATTTACGATTGACTGGTGACTCTTTTCGTTGTTGTTGACTTTAACACGCACGTACAAAGGAAATACATCATGTCAAATTTTGCTCGCTCCGTTGTGCACGTTTCTACAAAGTCAAAGACAAATTCAAACAAAAATAATATGCCAAGTTTTTTTTTGCTGTCTACTTGAAAAATCAGTTCAAGTTCAGATTGTCGATGAATTTCCATGGGTGGATGTAGAATTTTCGTGTATGGACGTGTTTTAATTTGTTGAGTTCGTTTACCAAGTATCGAATCTAATTCATTGGGAAGCATGATAATTGTTTCTAATTGATTCGTTGATAGTTGTTCACTTGTTTCTGCACATTTATCTAAACGAACATAAGTTACTGTTTCCGTTGGTCTCGGTGAATTGGATTCCTTGGCAAAATTTTGTTTTGCTCGTGTAAATAACGGATTTTCACGTAGCTAAATTAATAATAAAAATTGATCGTGCATTTTTTTCTTAAATGGGGAATGATCATCCTACTTCACGTAAAATTCGTGTATCTGATAGATTACTTGATGCAATTGATTGGTGATCTGAACTGTTGCTTTCACGTGTTGTCGACGTACGTGCAGACATAAATGAACGTATTCCTGATGAATTAATAGGAGGAAAACCACCGACAGGCAATCTAATTCAACACATACGAATAGACAAATTTTTCTTCTTCTAATCTTTCGTGTCCTCATTCTCGTTTTTTTTTTGGCTAGTCAAAACGTGAGAGATTTTGAAATTGTTGAAATAGTTTTTTTTTTGGTTTATCCTTCATCAAATCGAATATATTGGATTGTCATTAGTTTAACAATCTGACACATTTCAATGTCATATCAACAGATGTTTTTAATAGCCTTGACAAATTTCTTTATGCAAATAGAAATCTTACGGTGGAGGCGGCGGTGGAATTGATGAAATTGTTGGATTTGAAATCGGTTGATCATTGGGTTCATCGTAGATATTCGTTGGTTGATTTTGATTTGCCATGAATTCAGGCGGTAAATCGTAACTTTGCTCAGTGAAATGAATAGGATTTAATTCTATTTGTGTTTGTTCACATTGGCGGAAACGTGCTGTTAAATGTTCATTGAGTTGGTTAATAACACACACGTTCATTTGTTTGCTTATTAAAGTCGTGTCAGTAAATTTATCGTTGATAGTTGCTGTTGATGAGCCTGTTGTTGACGAACGTAAACTGATTTTCGTGTGCATTGGATGCATAATGAATGATGAATTTGGTTGTTGATTTGTTGATGATGTTCGTTGTTTGTAATCGCGATAGATTTTCGATGATGTCGAACGATGTTCGGATTCATTATCGAATGGAATCGAGATTGTTGGCGAGGCTGATAATAAACATTCGAGATTTTGTTCGTTTGTTGTTATTGGACAAAGAACTATCGAACTTTTTGGTTCACTATCTGAATTCGATAATGATAATTGTTCATCGATGTTTAGTGTTGATGATTGAGGAACAATGAATGATGCTGATGTTTCTGGTAGATCTGTTTTATCTTTAAGAATATTTTCTTGTTCTTCTTCTTCTTCTTCTTTTCCTTCATATTCACTATCATCATCATCGTCGTCATCATAATCAGCAGTTGGTTCATCATCTTCGTTAATTTGTTCGTTTTGATTTTCAATTCGTCGAATGAAAATCTCTTGTTCCTGTTCTACCAAATCTTTTTGATGATTTTCCAATGAAATTAATTTAACTCGTGGTATTGTTAAAATTCTTGATGGTAATGTTTTATTTTTAACTGTACCATGATGAAATGTTTGTGAACGTTTAACTAAATCTTTTCGTTGCATATATTTATCATTTCGATCTAATGAATTCATTAATTCACTGCTCAATGCTGCTTGCATACGATGTGCAAGAAAATCATTTGATTTTAATGACGGTTCTCGAAATGGTCTTCGTGTGTAATTCGATCGTTCGTTCACTTTCTTCAATGAATAACGACGAGGCAAATTTGCCGATGAACGATGATGTCGTTCTCGTAGAATATTAGTTTTAGCTGAACATGGCCCGACAATGTCACTGTGCCGTTTCGATATTCGTCGACGTGTTGTTGTTGTTTGAGATTTTGATGAGTATTTTCGCTGTACCGATTGTTCAGAATCATCGTCATCAAGCCTAAATATAGAAAAAATACATTGTATTCTATTTTGAAAGTCTAATTATCATATTTACATATGTCAAAAGTAACGAAAGAAGAAGAAGAAGAAAAGTCAAAAAAAGACATTCCATGTCTCACCTTCGTCGACATAGATCAATTCGATTTCTCATCGAATTAAAATCATAACTCATTCGACTTCTTTGCTGAGGAAAACATGAATTCAATGCATCAACACTTATACAACGAGATAGAAACCACATATTAACATAAATCAATGACGAATAATTTCTTTCGTTAATAATCAATTCAAATTTTATTAATATTGTCGAATTCGAAAATATGAACATGTTCGAAAACGACACATAAACAATCGTACAAATCAATATGATTGTCAAAAAACAAAACATATACGAAGATCGTATTCGATCGTTAGTTAATCTCTTTTGTTTCGATCCTTTCTCGCAAAATTTACCGTCAACAAAAACATTTCAACGTTCATAAATCTTATGAAAACATACCATCGAGATGAAATAAATGTCGGAAGAAATGGTGGGAGTGTAATCGGAATTCGTGCTAAAGAATCTATAGATTTTTTTTTTCAATAAAAAAAAATGAAAAATATATTTATTTGCAAACAAACATACGAATAAACATTCGATTATATTCAATCGATGAATTCGAACATTTGCGAACGTATCGTCGATTTAACGGCATTGTTACAATTGTTCTCAACTTTCAATTCGTAGTCAATTGTTATCAATGTCACAGACTGTTGCAACTTATGCATGAACAATGAGATATTTTAAAAAACAATAGAATTCTTTTTTCTTCGTTTTTTTATTTAACAATTATTTTATTTTATATCCGTAGAAAATGAACTCCACATTTGATGAAAACAATCGTTGTGTATTTGCTGTTGACAGATCGATGAATTCGTTGTTGAACAAATATTTTCTATCGACCAAAAACTCGATAGATCTTGTTCATAATCAGATGAGACGATAAGAAAATCGATTGAACCGAAATAATTCTCTGTTGAATTATCCCTAATAAACATTTGCCAAATGCCGTTTGCATTGTCTAATGAAGTCACCGGAAAAACAACATCGATTATAATCGGTTCAACCGATAGAAATAATGGAACTTCTTGAAGTGTCAAACCTAAATTTTGAAGAAGAAAAAAAGAAAGAAGATTCGATGTAAATCATAAATTTTATCTACCAATTGGATTTTGAATGATCAAATGCGTATCATTATTTGTCATGTTATTCCATTCGATGAGAACTTTAACTAATTTTGGTTGAACAAATGTTCGACTTCGATCGAGAAAAACAAGTTCTTTACTATCTAATTCCAATCCAATCTAAAAACAAAAAAAAATGAAATCGATCGATCTTGTTTTGGAATTTTTACTTCGAATCGTTGGACATATTCCGAACGTTTCGATTCGAATGAATTCAATTGAATGAATAACTCAATTCGTTCGTTTTCGATTTCATATTGAAAAGAATAACCTTGAAATAAACTTAAATTATAGATGCTATGAATTTGTTCGAGATGAATATCGGCTATCGAATGACAACTGAATAGTTTTCGATGTACATAAAAATGAAACGAGGTAAAAACTTGACTGAGATTTATTGTTTTATCTGAAGAGTCGTAGAGATTTTCCAAGTAGAAATTATCTGAAAGTAATCGACCATTGACGTTTTTTTTTCGAAGTCAACAAATTTACTAGTCGATAGATTTTTTCGAATGATTTTCTCACTGAGCCAATCGATTATTGATTCGTCAATAGTCGGATCAAATTTTCGTGCAAAAAACAAAGGTTTTTCTGCAGTTTCCTAAAATATTTTCATTTGATTAAAGATTCACAAAAAAAAATGTTTACATACACTTAAAGTCTTCTTGTCAATACTTCGATAAACAATAGGCGAACAACCACACCAATCAACCACATGTCTATGTTGACATTTACATCCTCGTTTACGATCCCAATTTACAAGCCGAAGATTATTCTTTATGTACGAATCACAATAGATACTATTGCTTAGTAAAGTATGAAAATATGTCTTTCAAAATACAAAATATATAACTACACAATCAAATCGAATATTTCAACTAACTTCACATGGTAATAATGAATAATTAAACATATGTTGAAGACCGTTGACAAGTTCGTCATCACCATAGGTTGCATAGTGAACAAATTCACGATTTAAAATATACCAGTCGGATCCACCGTCATAGAGAATATCTAAATATGTATTCGAACATGTAAAAAATCGATTGATTATTGTCTGTTTACGTTTGATTAAAGGTCGTTCGGCTAGTCGATACATGAAATTGTCACATTGAAGAAATGTATGAAACATTCCTTGAGCTTTGAGAAATCTTGACGAGAGAGAATGAATGAATGATTAATTTAAATTTAAACGAATTCTACTTCATAGGATCACGACCATGTGGACGAAGAAAATTAAAAGATTTGTACAACGACAAGAAATTCGTCAACACTTGAATAGATCTAATAAATTCAAATTAAATCAATAGTTGTTGATTTTGTTGCATTTTACTTGAGAGGAAAATCGCTTTCGCTTAGATTTAAAATAAACGAAAAGTTCCATTTGAGCTCTTCGAATATCTCTCGAAATGCTTCTAAATGTGCTTGTAACAACGTAGACGAGCCCCATGTCGTCGGAAATCGTTTGCTTGTCAAATGAATATTTGTCATTTGTTGAGCGAATAGTTTGACCTTTTCGTAGAGATAATTTTCACGCTAAATCGAACTTCAATAATATAGAAAACTAACAAAACAGAATCTACATACGCTATCGACATGAATGAGATAGTAATGTTGATGAGAATAGATCGTACGAATTAAACGTTGAATTTTTTGAAGACTATTTCGTCCGCCAACGGTCAGAAAAAAGATGATGATTGTTTGCGTTTGATTGTCGATTTGACGATCTTTATCGAGATGATTGCCGAATGTGAGATAACTTGTTCGATAGATTGTACTTAAATTGTTTGGACATGTGGAATTTAAAATGGAATTCGCTGGAATAGCTATATGACATGAACAGTTATTTGTCAGTTTGTGATAAGCTAATTGACAAATAAAACTATTTCAAATAAACAATTTTCGATTTTTATCTACCGGCAATTGGTTTACTAAATTTTAAACAAAAATCAATACAATCATCAGCAGTTTTATAGAGTGTCGAAAAAAGATAAGGCGCAGTGTAATTTTCGAGACTTATTAAACAACCAACAATTTCACCGAATTGACCTATTTATTTGATTTTTTAAAAAGATTTAAAAAAATGTATATTTTTTTTTGCATCTACTTTTTATCGGACAATATCTTGGTAATGATTTTGGAAAGAAATTTTCATTGAGCTCAATATCACAGGCAAATGTTTGTAATTTCTCTTGACAAAAATCACTTGTCGACATATTCATTGCACGAATAGTTTCATTTTTTAATTGACAAATTCGAGATACTGAAATAGGATTTGTTGTTAATGGATATTGTTCAACAATTGCATAGAGAAGACTTGTTGAAATCATAAATAAAACGATTGAATAGATAATCGATCGTCGAAAATGATGTAGGGGCTGTTGACAAGGACATCTGATCCACCTGTACATTGAAAAAAAACAGAAGAAAAATAATGAAATTCTTTCTTCTTGTTTGGTAGAATAACATAACATTGATTTAGAACTTTTTTCGTTTTCGGCAGAGAGAAAGAAATCGAAAGAAAACGAAAGAAAAAATCGTACTTCGCCGATTAAGCAATTAGTTTAAATAACACAGAAATAAGGGAAGAACGAAATGCAATCAAGTCATTTATATATTTTTCTTTTTGGATCAGAGAATGAAAAAAAAAATGAAATTTGATTACCAAAACATATTTGAGTCTCATACTGAGCTAATACAAATGATCCTCTCAGTGAAAAGTCGAGAAATCAAGTTAATTATAATCATTGACTCAATCGTGCAGAATCGAACAGATTCCATAACACCCTTTAACCCATTGAACTAAACATAAATTTTATTACCTTAGTACAGTTTTCAGATTGAATACTTTCATCGCTAATTATGATAGTTAATTACCAGATCATATTTGATTTTGTTTTTCTACTATTAAGGTTAATATACACTAGATGTACAATTATTATTTCATATGTACACATGATTCATCTTAAAAAATATCGATCGGTTTTACTTCCATTAGCTAAGGATTATTTGGATTAAAAATTCTTCCTAATGGCGACAATTCGTTTGAAAAAAAACTTGATATTTTCATAATAAAATCGATATTTTTCTCCTTTGTAAGCACAACAAGAGATGTCGTCTTGATCGCGACAAGAAAAAAAACACATATCGGTCAAAGTGTGCTAAAAAAATGCATTTTGTCGCCACTAGTTGTTTTATACTTCTATTCTATTGATCGACGAACAAACATAATCACACAATCATCATCGTCGTCGTCTTCGTGGTAGTTTTCTTTATTTATTGATTTATAGACCTACTAGTCACTTACATTTATTTGTTAAACGACAAGATTTGTTCATCATGGATGAAGAATATGATGTCATTTTATTAGGCACCGGTTTAAAAGTAATTGAAAAGAAGCAAGAAAAAAAAAACAACAGAAATTATTCTATGTGATGTTTGTTTTGTGTTAGGAATGTGTTTTAGCTGGTTTACTTGGTGTTAATGGCAAGAAAATTTTGCATATGGATCGAAATAAATACTATGGTGCTGAATCGGCATCGATGACACCATTGGAAGAAGTGATTTGCTTTTGTTTTCTTTTTGTTTTATAAGAAACAAACAATCGTATTGAATTGTAGCTTTATTCGAAATTTAATTTACCATCGCCACCATCGGATACCGGCCGTGGTCGAGATTGGAATGTTGATTTAATTCCAAAATTTCTCATGGCTAATGGTAGAATTTCATATGCATTTGTTTATGTTATCTATTTTCGAAATTCAGGTCTTTTGGTTAAATTATTAATTCATACGGGTGTCACACGATATCTTGAATTCAAATGTATCGAAGGCAGTTATGTATACAAAGGTCAAAAGATTCATAAAGTACCAGCTGATGAAAAAGAGGCACTTGCATCATGTAAGAACAAACATATCTGTTTATTTTTTGTCCGTAAATCCCAATTGTTTTTGTTTTAAGCGTTGATGGGTCTTTTTGAAAAACGTCGTTTTCGTAATTTACTCATTTGGGTCAATGATTACAATGAAAATGATCCAAGAACCTACAAAGATATTCCGCCCAATACAAAAATGATTGATGCATTTAAAAAATTCGGTCTCGATCAAGATACAATTGATTTCACCGGCCATGCTCTTGCACTTCACAGTGATGATGAGTAAACGATCTTATTTTGCAAAAATATTCTTTCTCTAATCTTCGAATTTGTTAGTTACTTGGAAAAACCTTGTCTCGAATCAATAAAACGTATTAAACTCTACAGTGAATCATTAGCTCGATATGGTAAATCACCTTATCTCTATCCGCTCTACGGCCTTGGCGAATTGCCTCAAGGTTTCGCACGGTAAATAATCTCGAAAGACGAACGAAAATATAATTATTTGATTTCGATTAGTTTGAGTGCTATTTACGGTGGAACATATATGCTCGACAAGCCCGTCGATGAAATCGTTTATGAAAACGGCGTTGTCGTTGGTGTTCGTTCGGGCGACCAAACAGCACGATGCAAAGCCGTCGTTTGCGATCCATCGTATGCTCCTGACAAAGTCAAAAAAGTCGGCCAAGTTATTCGAGCTATTTGTCTCCTTCGACATCCTGTCAATGTCGGCTCGAATGCATCACCAGGTTCAATACAAATCATTATTCCACAAAAACAAGTTCAACGTCATAACGGTAGAAGAGCATTTTTTTTTCTAAAAATCTCTTTCGAATTCACGTTTTTCTTTAGATATTTATGTTTGCTGCATGGGACAAACAAATATGGTTACACCAAAAGATTGGTATGTCGCATTGGTTAGCACAACAGTCGAAACGGCCAATCCAGAAAATGAAATTAAACCTGGCTTGGCTTTACTCGAACCAATCTATCAGAAATTTGTTACTGTTAGTGATTTATATGAACCAATTGAAGATGGCACATCGAGCAAAGTATGAATCGTGTTTTTGTTTTGTTTTTCGTTACAAGAAAAATGAAATTTCTGTTTTGTAGCTTTTTATTTCGAGTTCATATGATGCAACAACTCATTTCGAATCGACATGTCTCGATATTCTCGATGTTTACCGTCGATATATGGGTGAATCATTTGATTTCAGTAAAGTTACACGTGGTTTAGACGCCGATGACAACCAAGACGGCGCACATTAAGCAATTCATTTTCTCAAAGCAAAAAAAAATATATACATACAAGTTTCTTTTTCTCAATGTTGTCTTAACAAAAAAATCTCTTTTTCTCTTTCTCTCGCTCATATCTGTAATTAGCATTCCATAAGAATCTTCTTCGTCTTTTCTCCTAGCTGAATTCTGTATTCTTTCTCGGTTGTGCAGTTTTATTCTTTTCTCTTGACTAAGTTTCAAATTCTATTTAATGGTGTTTGCCTGAGCATAAAAAGAAAACAACAACACATATATAAACAAGTCACTTCTTATTTTAATCATTTGATGTATTTGTCTATTAAGTATCGCACATGTTAAAGTAAATAAATATATACTATTTAAAAGCGCGAATGTTTCTTATTTCAACAATGGAAGACTTCTCTGATCCATCATGGATTGTTAATCATATACAAAGTAGACAAGTTTGAAATAATGTTCGAGTAGAAATATTCTATTTCCTAATTATGTAAAAGATCGACGAGAAAAACGACAGAATTTAAATGATTATTTGAAGAGAATTCATCAAATATTTACATTACAAGTTGAGAAAATTAGTTTTTGTTTTGTTATTAAAAACAAAAATTCACTAAGTTTAGTATACAATCGATGTTAAACAATATGAAATTGAACGATTAGACAGTCAATTACATGACTATGAACATCGATTGATCCGATCAGAAAAACATCTCGAAGAAGACACGATTCTATTCGATCAATTTCTTGATACATACAATCGAAATGCTAATGATGCTACACTTCGGTAGACATGCACAAATATTAATATTGTACAAAATAACAGCAATTATTCGTGTAGAGCAGATGAAGAATCAAGAAAAAAAGATGAACTTATCAATGAAATCAAACGTTTACAGAAGATTTTCAATACATATCAAAATGATCAAAATCATCTGGTTGATTTACTTAAACAAGCCAAACGATATCAACAATTTTTAGTCAAATTTACTCCTGAAACAGAGAGCAAGAAAACAAAGAATAGATTTGCTTCAGAATCGGATTATTCTCTTTATTTTACTAAACCAGATCAATTACTCGATATATTTACTGAAATGGAAGAAAAATCTCTTCCACTTGTACAAAAAAGTCAAACAATTTCCGAAACACTCGATGATGTTCAATTAACTATAAAGAAAAATTTACTTGACGAAAACGAACAAGTTCAACAATTAGAAAATCGAATTCATCAATTCGAAGATATGATTAAAACTGAAATCAATCGAGAACTATCCTGTCAAAATCGTCTCATGTAAATCGAATTCTCATTTTGTTTTCTTATAAAAAATTTCTTTCGTTTTTGTTTTCATTCGAGTCAATATAAGAATTCTCACGATGATTCATCGATCGAACAAACGAAAATTGCAATTCAAAATCTATATAAAAAATATCTTCAAACCGACGACATTGGCCTCTCATCGAGTCATATGTTACAAAGTCTGGAAAATTACATGAAATCTTTATTTAATACTCTCGAAATAGCCGAGAAAAATTCAATAATCGAGGCTGCAAATGTTTGACATTTTGAAATTGAAAGAGAACGAGAGAGAGAGAAAAGGAACATGCACGGCTTTTCTTTATTTAGACGCGCGATACAGCTGTTCGTTTACAAGAACATGAAGAAAAAGTTCGACAAGAAAAGTTGCTTAATGATTTAAAACATAAAAAAGCTTTTCTCCGTGCATCAGCGCCGCCTTACCGAAAAGTACTCAAAGTTCATAGTTACATTTTTTTATTTTAAAACTGTTTATTCAGATCGGTCGAAAGATAATGGAACGATCATGTCCATTGAATGAAAAAAAATATCAAATAAAACATTCAAAACAAACAAATAAACAAGATCAATGGTTGCAATTGCTTGAGAACAATTCAAAATAATATTGATGATTGATTTTGTTCATGATGATGTGAATGTTGACGATTATTTATATCAGAAAGGAAGGGATGTTGACTTAATTCGTCAGCTGTCGGCCGTTGATGATAATCTTTTGTTAGACAAGCATCAACGAATTCTCGACAAGAAGTCGATATATTGTCTGGAAGTTCGTATCTAATAAAGAAAGAAAGAGAGAGAGAGAGAATATGATGAAGTTTTGTTTTTTCTTTTGTCAACTCACTGTGGCTTATCACAAGTAGCTATGTGAAATATCGCAGCGATGGGCTGAAGATTCTGCCAGGGTGGTCCTGTAGTTAACACTAGAGAATAGAAGAAAAAAAACGAATAGAGAATATAAATACATCGATTCAAAGAATGATTTACTCTCGACAACTGTACAACCAAGACTCCTTTGAAATAAATTTAAAAAAAGTAGAAATAAAATGCTTAATAAACAAAAAAATCTTTACCAAATATCTGCTTTGCGTCCAAATATACTTCCTTGAATTATTTCCGGAGCTGTCCAATGTGCCGTACCTTGAATAAAGCCAAAACTTAAATTCAAATCGATTCATTTCATGATTACATACCGATTGTACCCGAATCAGGCTGATTTTGATTCGTGATCGCAATTAATCGTCTCGATGTTCCGAAATCTCCTAATTTAATATTACCGGCAACATCTCGCAAGATATTTGCACCTAAAAAATTCGAGTTTTCTTTCCGATCATAAGACAAAACAAGCGAAACTTACATTTGATATCTCGATGAACAAATCGATTTTCATGTATATAAACAAGTCCTTCGAGAATTTGTTTCGTATATTTCTTTGTTAATTGTTCTGACAATGCACCGTAGTTAAGAATTTGTTCACGTACGGATCCACCGGTCATGTATTCCATAAAGATTTGAAGATATTCATCTGTTCGTGCGGCACCATGATAACGAACGATACGTTCGTGATTCAATTGTTTGTAAATATTAATTTCACATTCGAGAATTTTCACTTCCTGCAAGAAGAAAACAAAAACACTCTCGATTATTAATATTTGCTGTGTAAAATACTCGTGAAGTTTCGGAATTCAGACCACGAATAGGAATTTGTTTAATGGCTAATTCACTTCCGGTATCAACATCATAACAAAGAAAAACTTTTCCAAATGCACCTAGACAAAAAAAGACGAAATATGAAAATAAAAGAAAAACAATTGCTATGCGTTCATTCACCTTGGCCTAATTGCCGGCCTAATTTCCAATTGGATGGGGTTTGGGGAGCTAAACACAATCATTAAAAGACGATAATCGAGCAAAATCAGTTTTTATTTACATATAAAATGATGACCAGAACATGAACATTGTGTACAAAGAGATTCACTTGAACTTGAACTTGTATTCGAAGAATTACTATTTGAACTGGTTCCACTCGCACCACTAAGAGTCGAGCCGGATGTCGTTCGTTTCATCATATAACTAGCTAGAAAACCAAAACAACAAAAAACAATTCAATCGTTTATATTCACGAGCTCTATCACACCTGGTAAACGTCGTCGAAGACTACTTTCACTGCCACTCGATTCTCGACTAACAACCGAGCAATTTCCACTTGATGGATATTCATCTTTCTACGTAAATAGAATTTTTTCAAATCAATCATCAAATTGCTTACTGATTCCGGTATAAACAATCCGCCATTATTTGAACTCATCGATTTACTAGTTCCATTGATTGATGTTCGTTTTTTCTGTGTTGCTATTGTGCCCGGTGGTGGTGATTCGGTATTTGTATCCTCGAAATCAGCCTGTTGAACATCATCAGATAATGAATTCGATTCATCACTTGTCAATTTAATTTTAATCTCCGGGCCATTATTCAATGTTTTCTTTCTTGTTAGAAGAAAATTTAATTTCTTTGCTTGATTTACATCGGCTATGGCTATGACTTTATTGAGATCATCATCATTCGTTATTAACAAACGTAATCCATCGTCACGCGAAAAAACTCCATGAATATGTTCAATCAAACTGAAGATTTGTTTTCCGTAGAGTTTTTGAATTGTTTCCAATAAATCTGAGTAAGTAAATGGTTTCGATACACAACATGCACGAACTTGATCATCGAATTCGAATTTTAGTATCTAGTTAATCAATGAAAAATTCGAGACAAAAACAAACAACAATCTCAACATCAAAAATTTACTTGTTCTCGCGGTTTTTTCCGTTCCATAGCTTGTTGTAAATTAGCTTGTATCGAAGCTAATACATCCGATGTCGTTGTCATAATTGTGTAGGGGATGTTTATCTCATAATAATCTAAAATAGGTCACTAATAAACTATCGATTGGTTTAATGTGAATCAAACTGATTAATTCAAAGAGAAAAAGAAGAAAAAAAACTATTATTGAAAGAAACAAGATGAGAGCAAACAACAGCAAACATCAACATAATCAAGCATTACATGCGAAAATGAAATGTCGTCGTTGCTTTTGACGTATTACAAAAACACATTCGACTTTAAAACAGAAAAGAACGAGAAAAAAAAACTACCAAACAAACAGTCACAATACAATGAAAAGCAAAAGCAGAAAAAAAGAACTGCTCATACATATTTTCTCTCGTTCGTCTGTTTTTTTTCCCTTATTAAAAAAGTTCGGCATTGGACTTAAAAGAATCGGAACGTGCTGGATTTTCATGAGCAACTTCTTGAATTTGTTCATGATGAACTGTCGGATGTGTAACAGGTGTTGTTGTTGTTGCTGCTGCTCGACGATTTAAATAACTTTCACTTTTACGTCGAAAATAGGCCGAAACTTTCGGAAGAGGATTGATATACCGTTTCGATATCTGATCATTGTCATTCACTGAAATTGTTTGTGGACCATTTGTTAGAAATGATTTAGGTTTCGATGGTGGTGGATCATTCTTTTTCCGATGAACTTTAAACATACGAAGAATTTATTTGATTTATCAATAAAGAAAAAGATAGTATTGTCCTACTTTCAAGCGCTAATTTAGCATATTTCTCTTCGACTAATCGATTCCATCGATCTTCTAATAAATTACGTGGTATCTGACTTTTTAAATTTCGTATTATCTGTTTTGTCATAAAAAAATCAATGCAAAACAACGCATTGAAACACATAAATATGCCCATTATAGTTCCAAATATTGCTGCAAGTATAACAGCCACACGATAATCATAATAGGTTATACCTTTAAAACATGTTTCTTCACGTTCGATTGATATTCTCTTATTTGAATATGATATATGTAGAGCAACAATCGGTGCATCGAATGGCATGATTCGTTCCATTTGTACACCATTGCTAATTATTAAAATCGAATTATGTTTCAATTGATCTGTACTACCCGTGCAAACATAAAGATTTTTATCGACAGCTAAATGAATATTTTCATATGAGCCCATTGTATCCATGGCACGAAGGAACTTTGGACAACCTGTAGTTTTATTTAGAACAACTTGATAGAGACCGGAAATTTCATCCATAACATAGCCGTACATTTGACTCGTCGAAGGATTAAATACAATCGAACGAAGTTGATCAACTTTGGACGTTGCATGACAACAATCGAGTTCGTTTCCATCAAGATTTAAACATGCACTAACTGTCGAATCAGTTATAACATATAAACGATTGAAATCTTCATTGAAAGTAACTGATCGAACTGGCTGAGTCATATTTATCGGCATTTTAATTATACTTTTCATCGTACCACTCATTGAAAACATGCTCACCACCCCCGTTTCATCAATGAAAAACCCACGTTTATTTTGCACATCACCTGCAAACGATGTCAATCGGTTGATTCTCGTTGTATTAAACGAAATTGGTAGACGAACAATAATAGGACTAAGTTTTTCCATCGATATCAATTGTCGAATAAAAACATCACTCGAATTTGAATTCATATAGAGTACGTAAATTTGTCGATGACTAAGATCAAAAATCGTATGAATAATCGTCATATTTTTCATAGCCGAATATATGATCGTTAGTTTATCATGTCCACCATATTCTTTCGGTTCAAGGATTGAAATCGATCGTGTTGTCGAAATAATAATCGATCCAACTGGAATTGGATTGTAGGCATTTTCAATTGAATAAATCCAAAAGAATATATTCAATAATATAAATAAATAATTCATTGTTTCGCTTTTTTTTTTGTAAATATCTATCTGACTTAAACAACCTATCGAAATAGTTTGTTGATTTGTTTTGCTTTGTCATACGTGCTGTATGAATACTATTCAAGTCATGCTTGATTGAATCCGTAAAATTTTTACATTTACTATTCGTTGTTCGTAAGAACGAAACAGAATATTCGTCCCTCGATTAAGATTCTTAATATGAATATACATTGAAGTTTATTTCTTGTCAAATATACATAATATAGGAAAAGAAAAAAAAATATCTAGACAACAAAATTATGAATAAGTGAGAAAAAAAAAGAGAAATTAATAGATTAAATGAGTTAATGTTGTTGTTGTACTGTCGCCATCTTTTTTTGTTGGTACTGTTAAACGAACACCTGTTGAACTTTGTTGTCGAATGTTTTGAATGAAATCCTAAAGACAATATATGTACACTTTCTTTTCTCAACAAATTACATCATTTGCCCGGAGTAGAATGTGTAAATCTGAATTATTTACTTAAGATTCTCCTTTTTTTTTGTTTCTTTTTCACCTTGACCTGATCCCTTTTTTTTTCATTTTGAAGAATAAGAAAAGAAAAGAACTAATCTCTATTTTCTATTCGATAATGACTTATCTGACAAGTCGAAGGCCTTTCATTTTTTGTTCATACCGGCGAAAGAGTATCACCATTGGCACGTCTCATATGATGAAATTGTCGAAAACGATTTGATTGATCGGGAATAATCTGTTGTCGAAGTGTATCTTGTTGATAATGTCGACGAATTTTGCTTAAATTAGCAGTTTGATAATGTTTCTTTCCGGTATTAAAAACTAGAACAGAAATCAGAATTCTCACAATCCATTAGCACCGGAAAGATAAAAAAAAGAAAGTCGTCGATTTTTTTTCCTCCCCTCTGCTTTCTTTAAATATTATCATTAAAACCATTCAAGGCTATATCCGTGTCTCGTCATGAGAAGAAGAAAAAAAAAAGTTTTCAAGGATTATTCTTCTACCTCGATGCCATGATTCTCGATGATTATAATTTCTTCCTGTGCATGTATATTGAAGGACAATACCGAATAACATTAGAATCGGTAATATGAATAAAATTATCCAGTGGCGAATGCATAATATCGGTGTTGATTCAAAACGAAGACGTTTGTGTACATAACGTAAAAGTACGGATAATTGAAGAAAATAATCGAGTACGAGAAGATAACAAATACTTGCAAGACATGATGATGTCAAAACTAACATTAACTTTTGAAAACGTAATGTTAATAAGGCACCAACGAGACCGAAACATAGAATTAAACCAATAAGTAACCAAAATGATGTTGTTTGCCCGAGAAGACGATCACGTATGTCACATAGAAGATAAGTTTCAATTGACAATATCAAACCAAAACAAAAGCCTGTTATGAATAGGCCAACATATTGTAGTAAAATGCTTATTAAACCAAATAGAAAACCAAGTGAACACGAAATACTAATCAATTGAGTTTCGTTAAGCATCGGTTGACTTGAAAAAATCGTGTAGAATAATAACGAACCAAGACCAAATGATGTTAAAAGCATTGTCAATCGCCAACAACGATAACCTTAATTAACAAAAAATCAATAAAAATATCTATTTGTTTTTTCTTCTTCTTCTTCTCTCACCAAAAAATAGATAGAAACCACCGACAATTGCCAGTGAAATATATGCACTTAACCAATAGTAATCATATGATTTCGGTAGATTTAAATCACAATATTCTTGTAGATTTTTCGTGCGATTGATCATGATGATGGTGATAATAATCTAAAACAAAGATAAATGTGTACACATTCTCATTAAGAGACAAAGAAATATATTGTCATGTTTAAATAAAAGATTAGAATCATTCAAATACAGTTGTTGATTACATCATTCGAAATGAAAATGACAAATACACACATACACACACTCACTCACACATAATGTCTTCTTCGAGGTTCTTTTTTTATCTGCATAATCAAATTCACTCGAAGAATTAACATAAAAAATTATTTATATCGTGTCTATAGTGACACATTTTTCTCTCGCTCTGTCTGGACGCGACGATAAGATTCATGCCTATACTTGAACGAGAAGAGAAAGAGAGAGAGAGAGAGAGGAGAAGAAGAAGAGGAAGAAGGAGGAAAAAAATCATCGATACAGCTGATAGAGAGAGAAGAGTGGTTGACCTCTTCCTCTCTTGAAAAAAAAAGTTCAAAGTTTTGCCATCTCTTGAATAACGGAAGTTGATTAAAAGTCTAGCGAGCGCCAAGTTTAATAGATGTTGCTTAGAAATAGACTAATGTTAAAAGTAATTCTTCTTCTTATACTTCAATATTCTCGATGTGGTAAGAGAGAAAGAGAGAGAGAGAGTCAATAGATACACTCTTTTTGTTGCTAGACGTTTGTCCAATTTATTGTCAATGTTATGCAGCATTTGATGGTAAATAGACTAGAAAAAAAGAAGCAATGTTTTAATATAATTGAAATATCTAAAGGTTTTCATGTGAAATGTTCGAATGGTAAACTTCGAGAGCTTCCATTGAATTTAACAACATATCTTCGTTCGACTGAACATCAAAATTTAATTGTTGATTTAAGTTCAAATTTACTCTCTCAACTTCCATGTTCATTGTTTGATAATCGACATTTGAGAACATTGATTCTAACTAATAATCAATTTCATTCGATTCCAACATGTTTTTCTCGTTCATCAATTGAAAATCTTATTTTAAAAGAAAATACTCTCGAATTTAATCAAACAAATATTCTTTCAAGTTCGAAATTACTTCATCTCGATCTATCGTTTAATCAAATTATTTCATTACCACGAACATTTTTTTCTCATATACGTAAACTTCAATATCTAATTCTCGATGGTAATCAACAACTATTCGAACAAACCGATCAGCAATGGTTACGTTCGTTAACAACAAGAAATCAATTGACATTAGTTCTTTGCCAAGAAAATTTTCACTTTAATATTTGTCTATTCGAAAATTTACTTCGAATCGAGAAATTGTTTGCTATTGAACTAAATCAACAGATGCATTGCGATTGTTCATTAGTTTATTTACCATATGAAAAATTTCGTTTTCATGCGTGTCAAATCAATGCTTACGAAGGCATTTGCAGTTTGAAAACATCGAAATTCGAACAAGGAAATTCGATAAAAAATTTAAAAACCAACAAATATCAACAAATCTGTTCGAATGAATATGAAAAGTGTCATCATCGAGTCGAAACAATTCTTTCAACAAAAATCACAACATTAAAAACAACAACTGTAACAAGTGTAACGACTGTAACAAGTGTAACAACTGTAACAACTATATCATCAATCAATAGGAACGATAATCTTACTCTAGGCATAGCGATTTTCTTTGTATTCATGTTATTCATTGTTCTAGTCATTTGCCTTTATGTATTTCTTTCGAAATATGTCCTTAGAAGACAATCTCAGTTAAAATTTCAGCCGAAGAACAAACAAGCAGACCGTTCGAGTGGTATGTTATTTTTCTATGACTCGAATAATTCATTATTTTCTAGTTGATTCATCTGGATTCAATGAATGTATGTCAATTGACAATTTCAATATGAATTTTAAATCCTATTCCGATGATGATGATCAATCAAATTTGACGTTTTATAGTCTTAAAAATATGTCAATATCATCAACGGATATAAATTCGTTAACATCAACAATAAATTCGTCATTATCGAATGATTTTGTTATGAATTCTCATTTGAATAAACAAAGAATTTATTGAGATAGAGAAATTGAATAGTTTAATTTTATTTTCTACATTGATACATAAAACAAACGGCTGAGATATGAATCTGACAAACACACACACACACACAAACATACAAAATTGAGCTCAAAAACTAACGAAACAAAACAACAAAGAAAGTGTGTTTTCTTTTTTTTCCTGCGTAAAATGTGTTCTTTTTAAGCATAAAATTCTTGAGGAGATTTGGAATAACCATACTGATTGGGATAGAGTAAACCTGTTGTATATGATGAATGAGATTTTTCACGTTTATTATATCGTTGAATGATGCAAATGAGAAGAATAAGCGATGTAAAGATGCCAATTGCTAAGCCTAAAAATAAAAGTTCAAATAAAGTAGAAAAAAACAACAACACGGTGAAGGTCGATTTTACCAGCTAGAATACCGGCTGCTATTGGCGGACGTGTGAGGAAAGTAAATAGCATCCAGATTGGTGTCGTATGATTGACAGGTACAATTTGACGAGTCGTGAGACTTGGATATCGTACTGTCGAAGATGTTTTTATAGTCGAAGGAGGTTGTTTTTCTGAGAGTATTGTTGGCTCGTTGTAATAAGCATCGTCTTCAAGATCATCAGCATATTCGTCATTATCGTCTTTGAATTCACTTGCATCGACATCACTGAATGCTGGTGATAATGTTGTTGTGCTTTGATTTTTTCGTTTAAATGACTCATAATTGAATGGTGATTTCGACCATTGACTGGTACTAGTCGTGGTTGTTGTTGTTCTAGTCGTACGTCGAGTAGTAATCGTAGCAGTAGTAGCAACCGTGGTGGTGGTGGTGGTGGTGGTAGTAGTCTTCGTTGTTGTTGTGGGCCGATTTGTAGTTGTTGTCGCTGTTACTTTAGCTAAATCTTCTTCTTCTTCTTCTTCATCATCTGCATATTCATCGAGACTTGCCGATCCACCACTACCTTCACCATTATTTCCTAATAATTTCGGATCGTTTAAATCATAATCATCATAAAGTGAATTTTGTTTGGACAATGTTAAATCATCAGCCTTTTGACCTTTTGAACTATTTGTTACTGCAGATTGAACAACGATAACAATCGAACAAATAAGTACGACTAATAGTCGAATAAACATTTCAATTTAAGAAATAATATTCGTTTTTATCGATCTCAAATCAACTATGATTTACAAGAATGTTAAGTCAAATGATAATGATCCAGCTGGAAAACAAACAAACAAATATGTTCATCGTCCCTAACTAATTGACCATTGGTCAGTAGCTAATTGAACGATAGATGGACTTGTACTTGAAGATAAAAGTTTTTCATATCAAATAAATATTTTTATTCATTTAGGTCTTGTTTTTTTTTCGAAAAAAAAAAATTTTTTTTTGTTTTAATTTATGTTAATTGAGCCTATCACCAGACGATTTATATTATCATAATTAAGCCAACTCTTAATAGAGAAAGAAAAGAAAAACGATGAACATGGCCGTTCATATAGTGATTGACCGAGACCGAGATAAAAAAAAACCGAAGAAATTCAAGTCAAATTAAATGATCAATTGTAAAGAAAAAAATAATAATAATATTCATATAATTGTCTGCTATCGTGATAAACGAAGTTGAATCACTTGTTCATAGAGAATTAGAAAGTTTATTGAATGCAGTAAAGTCATGTATCTAATTCCTATAAACGATCGTGATCGGAATATATTTGCATCTTTTTTTGCTGAAAGATGAAGTCTTTATTTCATGCAAAACTGCTTATAGTTTTGATCAAAGTACAGCATAGAAAGAGAACATCGTGTCAACTAATGTCGACATATTTTGACATGCATATGTTAAACTCAATGATTAGCATATATCATCTGGAGAAAACAAACTGATATTAATATCTTGAAAAACAGTCAGATTGAGAGATCTTTGTTGTATTCATGAATAGCTTCTCTCGTTTTCAATAAAACACATTGACTGTAGCGTCAGCAACGATTAGATTGGCTGATTGAAAAAGGCCAGTGTATACATGCATGTATCAAAATCATCAAGGCAGACAGATCAATCATTCATTCATTCACCACCTTTCGTTTGTCTTTTTTTTCTTATTTGTTTGTTCTCAATAAGTATTACTGAAAATGTCCGAAATGACTGAAGAAAAACCATCGACATCAAATTCCGATTTTCTTCATGATTATTTACAAAAAAGTAATCTATCAACAACTGCAAGTCTCAATCAATTCATCAAAGATCATCAAATTCATCGAGAAGAAAACGAAACCGATGAAGCATTTACGAAACGTGTGAAAAAGATCAATTATTTAAATTTAGCACAACAATTGATTCGACAAAGTTCGAATACGCCACGTCAGATAAACATAAACAAACATTCAGATTTGAAATCTCCAATTCAAGTGAATCGTTTCTTCTTTTTTTTTGTTAATCAAATTACAAATATTTCATTATTTTATTAGGATGTTTCATCTAAACCTCTTGCACCGTTAAAACGAATGAAACCTGTTTTCTCGCCAGCCGAAGATCCTGATTTCGACGATGAATTCGAACTCGATGAAAATGATACGCGAGATATTTACGATGAATCATCATCGTCATCAAGTGAAGATGAAGAAATTCATCTTCGATCGAATCGTATTTTTTCATTGAAACCTAATCCAAAATTTGCGAATGACATTAAACAAAAACTATCATCGCTTGCTGCTGATGTTGTTCGAACATTCGGTACATCAAATCTCAACAATGATGATGATTTGACACGACCTTCGCTGCCAGCTAGTTCGTCATTTTCTTCTCGATTGTTTCCTAATCGAGTCAAAGAAACTAACAAGTAGGAAGAGAAGAGAAAAATTTAACTAATGCGAACTCCCAAAACGATTAATTCAATTGATTTTCTAGTCAAATCAATTCGTTCGAAGAATCAGCTTCGATTCAACAGCGAGATCAGATTTCTTCTGTTGGCAGTGATAATGAAGGTGATGCGGATTTATTATATACAAATGAAAGTTTATTACCTCAAGTCGATTGGGATAATCTTGAGAAACAACTTAAACAAGCTCAAATCGAACGAGAACGTTATGACAAGGTAATTGTGTCTCAATAGAATAGTTAATCAAACAAGTATTCTTCACTGAAGAATGTAGAAAGAAAGAAGAAAAAACGTTTTTCTTTTTTCATTTCTAATTGAATATTACCTCAACTATCGATTGAGTATTCACTTGTATGACCGTGTCAATTATTCTCTCTTTTTTTTTCTTTTTTCTAAAAAAAGAAGAAGAAGAAACAATACATGCAATTTTCTATAGAAAAAGAAGTTAGTTCTAATATATATTTCATAATCTGTTCTCTTTCTGTTGCCATGAGCAGTTTTTTTTTCTCGCTCTCTCTTTCTTCTTCTGTTGAGTTGTTTTACTCATTTGACAATTAGAAAAATCTGAACATGCATTTATAATTATTTTTTTTCTCTTTACTCTGACAATGAATCTTTATACTTACTATTTATATAATAATAACATCAAATTCGAGTCCAATCTCGACACAATTCGTTCCGAAATGCAAGTAGGTAGAATTTGATCTACACACTTCCAATTAACAAATATGTCAATTTATCTCCGATAAATGACAAGATATAAAAATGAGACATGATAGTTGGATATCTCGCGTTGTGTCGATGTCATTTGATTGTAACTATTAACAATCAACAAAAAGATCGAGCTGCTGCTGCTGTTATTGTCGTTGTCATTTAAGAGACAAGACATTTCCGATGTTGCCATTCTGAAACACACAAACATCATAGAAAAAAAAATGCGACATTCAGTGATTTCTTTCGAGAACTATTAGAGAGAGAAAAAAAAAGTCATGGTACAGTGGAAATGGCACGAGTGTTTGCAAGTTGAGAGCCATGAACGTCCTATTCTCATAAATTTGTTTTTCTTTTTCAAGGCTCGATTAAATGATCGCGATGAAATCCGTCGTAAATTAGCGGCAGGAAACGAATCTGAAAATGAAAATGAAGATTACTATACATCTGATTATATCAAAAAAACTATAATTACTACGGCTAATCGACGTCGACAAGGTAAATCGTTTGTTTTCAACACATCAATTGAATTTGAATCAAGACAATGTCATCAATCTTGATTAGTTGTTTTCTCATATCTGATAGAGAGTGAATGAGACATTAAAAACGAAGAAGAAGAAGAAGAAGAATATCCGGCACATATGTGTGTGCTTCGAGGAAAGAGAACAGAGAGCAGTTGTCGAAGATATCGTTTCCGTGTTATTTATTTTTTTTGTTCGTCAAGACAAAAAAATCGATCTATTTTTTCTTTGCCTGGATAATTGCAATGGATCGTACGACAAGTGAGAATATTTATCTTGTTCCAGGTTCAAATCTACAGATTTGCTTTGTCAATGAACATCATCAAGCAAATGAGAATGACAAAATCAAAAATGATGAACAAAATGAAGATATTCTTGCTAAACAACAACGATTAAAAGTAAGTTTTTGATTATTATCTAAGAGTCCAAGAAATGAGAACGAGAGAAAAAAAAACCTATTTTTGTTTATTTTTGTTAAAGGAAGAAGCCAAAGTTGCTCTTGCACTCGGCGCTAAAATGGCTCGAATGCAAGTGCAAATTGAACGACGAAATTTACGAAAGAAAAAATCGCCTCTTTTCGACATTGTATGTCTATTCAACTGAATCTTTCGTTTTTTTGTTATCGTTTGTCTCTATTTTTTTAAAAGATTGGTGTTAATGCTAATGGTGATAAACCATTAACAGGCCGTCTACTCGAAGATATGAATATTGGACAATTACAAGTGATTGTCAATGATTTGCATTGTCAGATCGAAGGTTTGAATGAAGAATTAGTTAAATTTTTAATGGAACGAGATTCACTAAGTATGGAACAAGATTCTATTCTTGTTGATATTGAAGATTTAACAAAGTAGGAGATTGAAAGAATTATCGAATTTGATTCAGTTTGTTTCTGTCTAGACGTTTACAAGAACGAGCTGCTGAAAAGTCGTCAGAATCGAATGGTACTTTGAAACCTACTGCTGCTCAACGTGTCTATGTTGTTAAATCGTCTGCGCCACAACCTGATGTTCAAAAGAAGTCCCTTTTACATAATCTTTTACGTAAAGCTACGTTTATATAAATTTCAAAATTTTCTTGTTTTCCGGTTGATTTTCTCGTTTTAATATGAATAAAATTTGATGTGTGTGTTACGATAAATCTCTCTTTCTCAATTATTCAATGAATTTAGACATGAATTCGATTTCTTCTGTTGAGTTGTTTTATTTTTCTCGAATGCAGATCAAATCAACAAGAAAAAACAAAACAATGAACTGATTTAATTCGGATATTTTTTTTTGTTGTTTTCTTTTTCTATGTTCTTATTCGTGTTCAAGACGTGAAAAAACGTTTAAACCATTTTACGTAATAATTGATTGATATATTGTTCACGATTGCCGAAATCACCTCCGTCAGCGAAGTGATTGGCTTTCTTTCGCCATCCACCTTTGGGATTGTTGAGTTTGAATGGCCAGAGAAAGTTCGATGCTTTTTTGAAGTTTTCTCCGACGGTGAAAATTTCATGAACAAGATCTTCAATACAGATGATGTCTTGTTTGCCAAGATGTTTTTCAACGACGCTATTGTCGGATAATGGTACACGTTGTTTGTTGGCTTTGCCGAAACCTCGTTTGTAGATGAGTTCACGAACGGATTTCAAATTTGGATAGCCCCAAGCGATGTATGGTTCGGCAATACGTAACATTTGAAGGGTAGCTTTGTTGAGTTTAACAAAAACACCGTTGTTGATTTGACGTAAACGTAAAAGACGAAGAACCTGTTTAACACGTGGATGAACACCTCGGATACTAGAGAACAAATTTGATTGTTGTTGGGTTTTTTTTTGAATGAGAAATGATGCTCATTTGAAATGTGTCTTACCCACGAATACGAATAACGAAAGCAAGTGATGGCTCAGATTCGACATGGTAGTTACCACGAACTTTAGCCGAACGTTTGAGACGAATTAAATCGAGTTCTTTTTTACGGTATTCACTTGCATATTTTTCTGCACGTTTAAAGATCAATAAACGTTTGTATTTTTTGTGCTAAATCAAATTTAAAAGAAAAATATTTATAAATAACGAATAATTCGAAGTAAACGCACTTTGGTAGCTTGAACTTGAGCACGAAGACGACGTGCTTTAAGATCAGCGTAGAGTTTTCGTTTTTTGAGTAAAACTTCTGGTAGTTTTGGTGCAGCTTTTTTGGCCGCTGGTTTTGTTGTTGTTGTTGGTTTTACTTGTTTACCACTAGAGACAACAAAAAAAGCAAATGTTCACAACAAAATGTCGTTGGCAATTTCGAATTCTTACGTTGCAGACATTTTGAACTGAAATGTTCGAGAGAATGGAAAATCTAGAAATTAGAAAACGAATGTAAATTGACAATTTCATATCGAAGTAAATTCTTTCCGAAAATCTCGTTGAAATAAACGATAGTAAACTTAGTTTAGATAGAGGAGTCGACTAATCCATAGTTTACTTCAATGTTTGAATAATCAATAAAAATCTATGGATGTACATTCTTAAGAAATATTCGAGGAGAAAAAATTTTTTTTAATTTCTAAACTTAATTTTAATGAAAATTTTTTTCGGTTTTATATTTTTTATTTCCTGGTTGTTTTTAGTCAACAACCGCCATCTTCTGATTGGCTTCGTACAACGAACAAATGAGTCATCATATTCAAGATAGAATATCTACGATGTACGCATGCTAGTCGCTATATAGACGAAAATTCCTCGTAATAATGCTAATGATGGTGCAATAACAAAATTTTCAATTCATTATAGTTCTTAAGGTTTAGTTTTATTTGTTTATTTATTCAATGACAAATATTTAGGTTTATATAAGTATTTGTTCACAATGAAGCATAGAACAAGAAGAAGAAGAAGAAGAAGAAGACAAGAGGCTACATGATTAAAGACTATACAATAGACATTGACAACATAATGATTTTGTCTTTCGTCGAATTCATTCTCTTATGAACCGAAACCATAGAGTGTACGACCTTGACGTTTGAGAGCATAGACAACATCCATGGCTGTAACCGTTTTACGTTTAGCATGTTCAGTATAAGTAACCGCATCTCGAATGACATTTTCAAGAAAGATTTTTAAGACACCACGAACTTCTTCGTAGATTAAACCACTAATACGTTTAACACCACCACGTCGTGCTAAACGACGAATAGCTGGTTTGGTTATACCTTGAATATTATCTCGAAGTACTTTACGATGACGTTTGGCACCACCTTTACCAAGACCTTTTCCACCTGAACGAACGAAAAAAAATATTTATATCGAAATAAATAGTTTTCTCAGTTTACCTTTTCCACGGCCAGACATAATTGTTTACGAGAGTAGAGAAAGAGAACAAAAAATGAAATCTGAAACGAAATGAACATGAAATCTGTTCGTTTATATACATCTGTCAAAGTTCTATCCGATTGGTTGTCAATGTGAATAAACGTGTCCTTCATATTGACGTCCATAATACGAAATGCAATATTAATAGTAGAAAAGTTTTTTTTTTCATCTTGTTTCACGACATCTTTTTGTTTTTTCATAATATGCTGATTAGTTGCAATATAACAATTGAATTCAATTCAATAATAAAAGAGAGAAAAAAAAAGAAAACAATAATACGAGACTTGTTTTCCTCGATCTTTTCTTCTATATATATACACACACAATAAAGATGCAATTATACACGTAAGATTTCGAGAGAATTATTAAAACAAATTGCAATCCAATCAGGTTGAGTTATACTCCATTGCACTTGATTGATTTCACCGTCAGCTCCATAAGCAAGAATAGGATCTTCAATAGCCTTGGGCATATGTTGAACATCCCAGATCAACGCTTGTTTATCATCACCTGCTGTACATATGTGACAAGCTGAATGTGGTGCCCATGCCATACTATTGGCATTCGAACGATGATTATTTAATTTTGCTACAGGTGTACACGGCATTCGTATATCTAGAATAAGAATATCCATTGAATCGAGTGCAAATGTTGATAAATAATTTGGATCTTGTTTATTCCATGTTAAACGTAAGAGAGAATTATGTTGTGGATCTTCATAGATAATTGTTGAATGTTCCAAATGACGTAAATCAAACATTCGTACAGAACCATCAGCACCAACAGATGCGAATATATCACGACCGTTCATTGCACGACTAAAGGCAATATCGTAGACTTCTTTATCGTGTGCAATTAATTGTGTTCGAACATGACCATTTACTGGATGTGTTCGACCAATGGCTTGACCTGTCTGTATAAATAAATAAAAGAGAAAAAAATGCTTATTATTGAAAGATTTTAGTTGTACCTCAAGAGCCCAGATGGTGCAAGTTGTGTCAATACTCGATGTGCCAATTAGATTCGGATCGATTTCATTCCAATCGAACGATGTTAAAGGAGCACAAAAATCATAGTTTTTATTCTAAAAATCGAAATCATTATCAAAATGAAAGGAAAAAGACAATTTTCGTACATTGTTTAACAAACATTCTAATCTCGTTCCGTTATCACTAATTTGCCAGATACGTAGATAATCTCCACTAGTTGCTAGTAAATCTGGTAAAATACCTTTCTTAAGATAAAAAATTGATTAGAAAAATATCTATTTTTCTTTTTTTTTTTCATTTACATTATCAGGTATCCACATCACTTTCGTTGTTGGATAGGGATGATCGAATGCTGAATTTAATCGAAATTCGGATCGATCTTCATCGAGAGAGACGATTTGAACCTTAAAAAAATATTGATTTTCATTAATTTAATATTGAAATTTCAACAAACTTTATTATTATATTCTTCAATAAATGAACCTAATGCAAGACGAAAACGTTTATCCGGTCGAATCGACCAATTCATTGCATAGACCATCCATGGTGCATCGTATCTATAGACTTCCTTTCGTTTATTAGCTAACATATCTGAAAGAAGAAACAAACAAAGACGATAGTTCGTCATCTTTTTTTTACGTTCTTGTTCATCTTGTTTTTTTTGCTATATTTTATTTTTAACATAAACAAAAGACAAAAAAAAACAAAATTCTTTCTTTTTATTTCCCGTTTGTTTGCATTTCAAATCTATTCGGCAGCAGCATCATCAGCGGCGGCGGCAGCAGCTTTCTTCGAACCTTTCTTAACACCACCACCACCTTTCTTTTCTTGGACAGCTTCTTTGCCAGCATCTTGTTCACCTGGTGCATCTTCTTTGGTTGCACGTGTATAAATTTCTTGTCGACTATGTTTAACAACAGGTCGAATAAGATTTTTCTTGACAAGTTCACGAAGAAGAGCTCGTGCAAGTGAACCACGAACTTTGAAACGTTCGCAAATGATGGCTGGTGTTATGAGTTTGTATTGTGGTAAATCTTTGACACATTTCTCATAAGTTGCTTTATCGAATAGAACCTAAGATATATAAATTTAAAGTCTTAGATCCAAAAACAAAACAGATCGAACCAACCATGTTGTTAAGTTTGTCTCGAACTTTTCCTTTCGACCATTTCTTCTTTTTAGCTTTACTTCCGGATGAACCACCATCCGATGGTTTTTTTTCGGTTTTTTTCGGAGCTGCTTTAGCTGGCATTGATCAAAATGATCTGCAAAAGAAAATCGTATCGAGATTTTAGCAAAATATGATTGCAAAAAAAAAAATTAACGTATTCAAAGTAAAAAAAGATATATGTCGTCATTTTGTTGATTTCTTTACAATGGTTTAAGAAAGCCTTCGTGTAGAAATTGAAAATATTTTTTCGATGTGAAAAAAAATAATTACTTTTTAAAAAACATTTTTTTTATTTTCTCGAATTTTCTACGAGCTTTTTTTCATCGAAAAATATCCTAGTCTAAACTCGAACATGACATCTGTTGAGGATGTTTGAAAACCAATAAATGATATCCATATTTTACATTTACTTTACCGGTAGTAAATGCAACTACTACTATACTAATTGAGCGTATCTATTGAACAAAAATGGAAAAAAAAAGCGTTCTATGCAGATCAATAAAAATCGACTCAACAATGACATCTCTCTCTCTCTCATTCATTAAGTGTATGTGTGTATTCACCATACAATTTACTTTTTGTTTTTAGTTTTATCTTATCACATCATTTATCTATCATATAAATTTTGTCCTCATACACTCAGTTAAATAGAATATACTATTGAATGTATAATGGTAGGTCAAAAATGTTCGAGCGAATGTATTTAAATAATATACAATCATATTTGTAGGATAAACCAGCGAGTAGTTCGAATTTACAAGGTCTAGAGAATGAACAACCGTTGTGTTCAGGTGAACCGAATGAAATACTGAATTTCGAGACATCCGATCATCAACGATCAACAGGTGAAATAATCAAAGAAAAATCAGATATCTATCGTTTACAAGATGAAGATTTTCGTGAACGTGTTCATGAAATTGCCATAGGTAAAATTCATGAAACCAAAACTCACGATGATCAAACGATTGTCTCTGAATATGATCCAGCTGTTCGACCCGATGATAAACACGGTCGTTTACATTTATCGATAAAATATCATAATGAACAAAATGTCTTCGTTGTGAAAATTATTGATGCACAAGGTATGATAAGACCTGAACAAGTTTATGCTCCTGAAATGTGTTTGACATTTTCATTGAAACGAATTGATACGAACGAACAAGAAAAAGAAATCCACGAACGAATTTTTATTATCAATGTGCCTAAACAATGGCAAGAACCAGTGACATTTTCGATTGACTATACTCAAATTATTCAAGATAATTTGCATATTCTAGCTAGAAATAGCACCGATCCATCGGCGCCACGTGATAGACAAGTATTCAAATAAACAATTATCATTTTCCTATTTGCATTTCTTCTATTTTTAGGTATCAATTCCATTGAATAATTTAAAAAATAATGATGAAGAAATCATTAATTGGTATGTTGAAATAATAATCGTCATATAAAATAATCATCTATAATTATCTCTTTTTCAAAGGTACAATCTTGAATATGTTGAATCAACTAACTAAAATATCATTGTGGATTCTTTTTTTTTGCTAAATAAAAAAAAACATATTTAACAAATATCAATATTATCGTTTGGAATTTATTAACATATCTAATCTTGACGTTATATATTCGATTGAAATTTTTTTTTCTACTCGTTCATAAGGTTTCTTTGGCAAATACATACAAAAAAAAATAAATCTTTAATATCGATCAAGAAAGAAAAAAAGTGTTCATTAATAATAAACTAGTACTCGATCCTTGTTGCTACTTTCCTTTATTATTTATTCTTCGCTTGGCATCAATATTCGATGAGAAAAAATCGCTTTTTCACGTCCATGGGAATTGAAAAGTCGATTGATACTCCATTGTTCAGCTGTATTCCACGTTGAAACTTTCGTTTTGATCGTTGCATAAGCTTGTTGATCATTGTTTTCATTTGATTGAGGAGTTGATGTACTTGACCAGAGTTCAATCGTTGTCAATGGCGGAATTATTAATTGATCAGTGAATGTATAACGAAGATACGGATGTGAATCAGTTTGTCGTTCGATATACCATCCAGTTAAATCGTATGATTTCAGTGGACTTACATTATCAAGGATGATTACATCGCCTAACGGTGAACAACCATTGAACATAACAGGACCTTTTGAATGACGTTGAAAGAGTGTTTTAGTTTGAACATAGTCTTCATTATTAAAATCATTATCCATGTTGATTGAAATGTCTACTAGAGTATTTGAAAGGAATAAATTGAAAATAGTTACGAACTAGTCAAGCGTTGATGAACATTGCATTCGTTAGGTTTGATTGCCTCATCATTTGTGATTAAAATGAAGAAAAAAAAATGAAGACGAATGTATGTGCGATATATATATAGTACATATATATGTGCAGTCAGAGTAGCAAAAGAGAGAGAGAGAGAGACAGAGACAGAGAAAAAGAGACGAACAAAGGAAAGGAAAGAATAATAGAGCAAAGTGAAAAAAATTAATAACAACACGAATGCATATAATTTTCCAAGGAGTCTGACAGACGCGTCTTTTTCTTTGCCTCCCTCCATCTCTCTCTTGCAGTGCTTCCTTCTTTCTCTTCTCTTCTCTTCTTTCTCCTGATTACACCTTTATTTCTGTTCTCGGAGTTTTTTTTTGGCTTCTTTTTTTTACTTGTTACCGCTTATGGGATAATATAATAAATTAGATTGATTAGAACAAGCCAATTCAACCGTGTTCAACAGGTTGATTTGCAAAGAAAAAAAAATGAAGTGAATCAATGCTTTTTGATTCTGTTTGAGTAAAGATGTCCTTCAATTTCTTTTCATAATCTATTATTCTTTAATTCTGAAAATGTGATTTACTATATGTATTTGCCATGATGTCGCTAATGATCGGACTGACTTTCACGATTGGTTAAATACAAATAACAAATAGACATAAGAGTAAACATTACTTTTACGTAAAATAAATCAGCCTCTCCTAACTAAAAGAAGATATTCAAAAGCTCCAATAAACAGTCATCATCATCATTTCTATTCAATCGGTACACATCAATCCGAATAGAATCAAACAAAAATGCTAGGAACAAGATCCTTATTTTGTTTACGGCAAGTCGCACCAACATATCGACATGTTATGCAGGTATATACATATATCTCGAAGTTCAATAGTTAGAACATCGTTGGATTGATTTTGTCTTCTTCTCTAGCAATCAGTGACTGATATGTCAATGATCAATGCATATTTTCGTCGATGTCTTGCTCAAGTTGTTGTAGAAAAGAAAACATACAAACGTGATAAACCACATATAAATATAGGTACGATTGGTCATGTTGATCATGGTAAAACAACTTTAACTGCTGCTATTACTCGAAGTAAGATTGAATAAAAACAGAAAAACAAAAAATGGCGAATTCAAATTGAATTTATTTTCTATTAGTTTTAAGTGAAAAGAAATTAGCAAAAGTTAAAAAATACGAAGATATTGACAATGCACCCGAAGAAAAAAAACGTGGTATTACAATCAATGCTGCACATATCGAATATTCGACAGCTAACCGTCACTATGGTCATGTCGATTGTCCAGGTCACGCTGATTATATCAAAGTATATTCCGAGAGAATTCTATTGAAACTTGATTATTTATTTAGAATATGATCACTGGTTCATCACAAATGGACGGCGCAATACTTGTTGTTGCCGCTACTGATGGTGTTATGCCACAAACACGTGAACATCTTCTTCTTGCCAAACAAGTTCGTGACATCCAATTGAAATTGAATGTCTATTCGAAATTGTTTTAGATTGGCATTGAAAAAATTGTTGTCTTTATGAATAAAGCTGATGCAGCTGATAAAGAAATGATTGAATTAGTAAGAATAATCTTTTGTATGAAAAAGAAAAACATCGACAAACTGATTGTCGTCTAGGTCGAACTTGAATTACGAGAATTATTAACACAAATCGGTTTCGATGGTGAAAATACACCAATCATACCTGGTTCGGCTTTATGTGCACTTGAAGTAAAATGTCTATAATAGAAACGAATCGATTCTAAATTGACATATTTCAGAATCGAGATGCAGCTATAGGCCGAGACACAGTCGTAAAATTACTCGAAGCTGTTGATACGTATATTCCTGTACCACCACGAGCTGTCGATCAACCATTTTTATTACCAGTTGAACATGTCTATTCGATTCCAAGTATGATTTCACGGGTGATTATATGATGGCTATGTTCGATTTGATTTTTTAGACAAAGGTACAATTGTTACAGGTCGTGTCGAACGTGGTATAGCTAAGAAAGGCGATGCTATTGAAGCCGTTGGACATAATAAAGTCAGCAAGGGTATTGTTGGAGGTAAAAAGAGAAAGAAAAATATTGATGAACTGATGAATAAGTAAATTTGATTTTTAGGCTTGGAAATGTTTCATCAAACAATTGATCAAGCTCAACCAGGTGATCAATTAGGTATTTTACTTAAAAATATTCGAAAAGAAGATGTTCGACGTGGCGTATTCATTGGCAAACCTGGCTCATTGAAAATGCACAATAAATTCGATTGTCAAGTAAGATTTAATTGTTCCAACATGCATTTTTGTCTTAATCTTAATCATTTCTATAGACATATTTCTTATCGAAAGAAGAAGGTGGCCGAGAAGAACCGATTCCAAAAGAATTTGCTTTGACAATGTACTGTCGAACTTATGATATCGGTGTGAAAGGTGTTGCACCTGAAGGTCGTGAAATGATCATGCCTGGCGAAGACGCTACAATAACTTTATATGCAAGCAAACGAATGGTTTGTTTGGTTTTTGTTTTTTTGTTCGAGAAAATTGTTCTGATTATTTGTGAATAATATTTAGGTTATGGAAAAAGGTGCTCGATTTACATTACGTGATGCTGAAAACAAAACCGTTGGCACTGGTGTTATTACAAATGTACATCCAGATCCGCCACCAGAAGAATTGAAAAAATTCTGGAAACGTGCTGCTTAATGATTAGCAACGAAATTAAAACAAAACAGTTATTTGGTTGTTCGTTTTTGTAGGATGATTTGTTTTTCATTTTCATTTCTGTTTTTGTTTTCATTTTTTGACGAGAAATAAAAAAAATATTCAAAGCAGAAATCGAATGTTGTTGAAACTAATACGAGCGTTATTAAAGGTAGTGAAATTGCTACTCTTCCTTTTTACTGCGTGTGAGTTATCATAAGTTACCCAACAAGGGGGCTGATTTGTATTAACCATTGTTGACGGTGTCATTACAAATATCCATTAATGAACGTCACCGGATGAATTTAAAAAAACATTGGAAATAACTAATTATATATCCATTCATTTTTTTTTATAAAAAAAAAAGAATAAAAACCTTCAAATGTATTCTATTAGCCTTACTTTTTCCTCTTTCTATTCCTTCTTCTCCTTCTGCGTCTTTAACAGAGGTGTTAGATAGCAAAGAACGACAAAGATAAATTCTTTTCTTTTATTTGCCTGGTTACCAGTGACAATGAAGTCATCGTTAAGGTGTGTTATCAACAAATGGCATTCATTCGGAAACGTAGAGAACTAACGTTCATAACATGAGTTGGAGAGACAATGAAAAAGATTTAGTAGATATTGCTCGTCGATATGGTTTAGATTCACTATTTGAACAATTAAATCGACGAAATTCGAATTCGAAATGGATGAATACAAGCGTCTTTTTCGATTGTGATGATGATCAACACACATTTTGTTATTTGTGTTCGATTAATGCTCATGAACATGAACGAACGAAACCTCGCGATGAATCTCAGGTATTTTCATCGAAAATTTCATGACAAATTCATTTTTTTCTTTTGTTCAGAGACGAAAACTAACGCCTTATAAAAATCCAAAAGCTCGATTAGTATCCGCTCCATTAAAACAATCAAATTCATCCGATTTAGTTTCCTATCGATTTGTAGTTCGAACAGGTACCAAAAAGAATTGTGGTACTCGAGCGCAAGTAAACAAAAAAACCTCAAATTAACTTGACTTGAGTTCACTTTCTTACACGAAGGTTTTCTTATATATTTACGGAACTGAAAATAATTGGACATCGATTAATTTACAAAAAACGTCGAAATCAATCGATGGTTTTCCGAGTGGTTCAACTCGAACGTTTTGTATTCAAGGTCCAAACATAGGACAATTACATCATTTAAATGTCAATGTAATTCAATGTACAGGAAAATACTTGTATTCTCGATTTCATTGTTTAGCTCGTCGGTTCTCGATTGAATAGAGAATGGTTTTTAAAAGAAATCGAAATAACTAATCTAACGACTTCAATCACTTGGATATGCGAATTTAATTGTTGGCTACCAAAAGCTAACGATCAGGAAATTCAATCAACTGTTTCTCAACCTAAAAACTTCGCTCTCACAAGTAAATAATAAATTTTTTTACAAATTTCAATCTCTCATTTGCTTTTTCTTTTGTTCGTTCGTACTAGTTTATATTCTACAAGTACGTACGGGTGAACGATCATTTGCAGGCACAGATGCTAATATTCAAATAATCGTACGTGGTTCCAAAAGTCAAACACGTCGATTAGCATTAACAAGTAATCGAGTTAATCTATTCGAACATAATCAATTAGATACATTTGCCATTGTTGGAAATGACCTTGGAGATCTATTAGAACTAACGTAAAATGATGATGATGATGAAAATATAATATGACTTTCTATTCTTCTTTGCTTTGACAGAATTGAATCAGATCGAAGTCAATTAGCATCTGATTGGGATCTTAAAGAAATAATCATGTGGAAAATACAGCCGAACGATGATCAAAATAAATTACAAGTCTATTTTCCGTTTAATACTTGGTTAGGAAAGCAAATTAGTACGTTGAAATCGAAAGGCGAACTCTATTCAACTACAGATCAACATTGGAAAGGTAAATTTTGTTTCTTCTTCTTATTATTATTGAAGTCGTATTTTTATTTTTGTTTGTCAAGGACCAATATGTTATCAAATAATTGTCAAAACAGGTCGAGTCGTGAACGCTGGTACAGATGCGAATGTATTTATCATGATCTACGGTAAATCTGCTCGAACAGGCATTCATCAATTAAATAATCGATTAAAAAATGATTTCGAACGAAATTCTCTTTCGGAATTTATTGTAAGTCAATTACAAAAAATTCTCGTTCGATTCATCATCGACATGAATTTAGATTATGGATATTGACGTTGGTAAAATCGATCGAATCAAAATTTGGCACGATAATACTGGTGCTGGATCAGCTTGGTTTCTTGATTCCGTAACGATTAGAAAAAAATATTCAACTTGTTCGATGATATCGAATATTTATATTCAACGTCTCGAACAAATAAGTCAAGTTTTCTATCGACAAAATTCAAATGATGATCATGGAAATAATCGAAGTATTCTTCGTAGTCCGATTATGTCGGATAGAATTAGTTTACAGAAGAAAGTCACTTGGGATGAACATAGTATTGGTTCTCAAGATGATTTGTTTTCCAAGGATTCAGCACATTTATCTACGACAAAACAATCGACAGGTCATTTCGAACATCGTGCACATTGGATATCATCACATAGTTTGACATATGATCATCAATGGCAAATTCAATCTATTGAAGAAACGAATTCATTCGATTTGGATCAATCGACACGTGCATTACTACTTTCCGATCGTTCAAAAGTGAAATCATCGAACGATGAAATCTATGAATTTCAAGCCAATCGTTGGCTAGCTAAAGATAAAGAAGACGGCAAAACTGAAGTATCTCTAACAGGAAAACTAACTCATCAATCATCGAATTCTACACATTCACTCAAACCAAAAGAAGATTCGAAAATGTCAACTCATTCAAATGTCACATTCACGCAACAACATGACGAACCATTAGACACGCGCTTGAAATCGTCTCGAAATCTTCGTCATCGATTAGATTCAATGAATAGTGAACATCCTCCGACAAAATTGTTACAACAGAAAAAAGATTCTCTCAGTCAATTAACAGGTAATGACAGACTATTAACTCCTCGAATTACAAGTGAATCATCTACATCGTCAATGTTGAAACCATTAAGTCAACGTATTAGATCATCTCATGTACTCAGTAATAATGCATCCAATCTTGAACAAGACTCATTAAATAAATTACCTTTGCAAACTATTCAACTACGGCAAGAACAAAGTCGAAACTCATTAATATCTAAATCTTCGCCAAGATTAATAACAAATCCAATAGAACCGTCAATCAAATCTAAATCCTTCGTACGATCTAATCCTTTGCTTTCGACGAACAAATCTATTTCTAGTATGTTCGATTATTTTCTATTACCAATTCTCTTTTTTTCTTCTTCTTCAGATCGTACTGACAAATCTACATATGACATTCAATCAATGGATGATTTTTAACAAAATTTATTCTTATCACGTTGGCAATTAACCAATGTATTGTTTTTTCTAATTAAAATAAAAGGAACAAGAAAACACTTGAGACTATAATTTGTTTTCAAAAAAAGAAAAAGACGAATTTCTAATATATCATTTTCATATGAATTATCATTTATCTTTGTTTTGTTTACATCGTACTTCCATCTTGACGTAAATCGAGCGAGCAATTGTATACAGATATGTGCATGATAATCGATCAATGATTACTCGACATACATTGCCAAAAAAGACAACATACACACACAGAAGAAGAAAAAGAACAGATAAATCTAACATATCATCGATTAGGTTATACAATGTCTTTGACAAGTATTCTGTGATTTGATTGATGAAAACGAATATTTGTTACTATCGATTAAACAAAAAGAAAAGTCTGTTTTCAATCTAATGAAATAATAATCATCATCATATCAGTCGAATGCATTTTTTTTCTCTTAAAACGAATTATTACTCGTATATTACAGTTCTATTAACTTCCGACAAGCTCAGTGACATTATTAATTGTCGACTGACATGATCACGTCGTATTAGTTTCTGTTCTGTCATAGGTTCTTATCTTTTTCCAGTTTGTCATTAAAAATAGCTCATATTTCATCGTTATTACTCGTTTCGACTTGTTACAATGAGCAATAGAAAAATAAAACAATAGATTGCAATCGACAGAAAATGATGAGCGATTGCTTGAGAAGTTGATGATGATGATGATCATGTCGATAATGACAACAAGGACATGTAACAGCATCGGCGACACATCCCTTTATAGTCATTCGTAAGGCAACATTTTGTTATTCTAGGTTCAATTCCATTTCATTACTAGTGATTTCTTTCTTTTCTCTCTCTCTCTCTTTCTTTCTCATTCTCGTACTTCATTCCGTTTTTTTTTCTTTTTCTTGATAGTTTTCTTTTCGCTTAAAAAAAATGATCAGATGAACAGGAGAAAAAGGAGAGGCTGAGAAGGAAAAAAACGAGCCTGAAGGGCAACATACAAAAGCGGTTTTGATAGAGACATAGAACACAATTCTTTCCAATGATCTTTCTATTTGTCTGTGTAGGTTTATTTGAATAAGTAGTTTTCTTTTTCCTTCTTATTTTTCTTTTCTCGTACTCGTTTTTCATTTTCTCTGTTTGGCTTTCCCGTTTTTTACTTCTTCTCTCTACATGATCTCAATGCAGTTCATTGTTGCATGTCGAATATATCAATTATTTGTATTCAATTAATTATCTTAATCAGTAACATCAAATTTCTGACTCGAATAAATGCTGTTAGTTCATGTGAATTTTCAAGTGCTATTCATATACAATCAGCTACTTATACACATTCATTAATCTTACGTATACAACCGATTCAATTTACTGACGAAGATTTCTCTCGAATCAAACATTCACAAATCAAAGTTCGTGTTCGTGAAATTCTTAAATCATCATCATCCTATAAAAAAGTACCCATCAAAATGAATGATATGATTATAATTAAAATTAGTGGTGATGATGATGATGATGATAATAATCATAATAATCAACAATTTTTGGATGATACATGTTGGAATTTACTTCGTTTGACGAATATCGATTCGATTATATTTCTCAATGAAACAAATGCAAATCATTTTGATTTACATTATCCACCTGTCGAATCGACACTACGTATTCGACAAAGTATCGACGCTGTTCTTCATCAAGGTAAGTATCTATTCAATATGTCAATTTTTTTGTTAGAAAACGACATAGAAAAAAATGTTCATTTATTCTTTTACTTCGTTTTTCTTTATTATTGACATATCAAACAAAAGAGCTTAAGTAATAATAAACCTCGTCGTTAATTAGTCGGAATGTTCTTGCTTTGTTTGAAAAAAAAATAATAAATTGATTAGATTTTCTTTTCTTTCATGCAGGTGTTTGCAAATAGGAGCGTGTTCGTTGATTTCTTTTCTCTTCCTTTTTTCATTCTTAAACATACATATATAGACATAAAAATCAAAACGGAAATTCTTGATGAGATTGATCGTCGATGCGTAAATATAGAGTGCACTGTCACTGAAATGTCCTATCATTTCCGTTTGTAGACTAACACAAAAAAAAGAAGAAGAAGAAGAAACCAACGAATATTTACAGTTCTTTTGAACAACTCAATGTTACACTCGAATCGATGTCACAACACATCTGTCTATCGTCAAATTAGAGTTAAAAAACGATTAAATCTATATACAGCACTTAGAGGAACGAATATACATATAGATAGTGCATCATTTATCAATAGAGTTGCTTTTAATGTATATACACATATACATTTTTTCTTCTCTCTCCCTCTCTCTCTCATTCTTGACATTGGTAATGTTGATTGTGTGCCAGAAATCTAAAGCATGTTGCGTTACAGCATAGAGAAAAAGAAGAAAACGACAGACATAGAGAGAGAAACACATACACATATATATGTAAAGGACACTGATTTCTGTCTATCGTTCTGTAGATATGAGTTATTTTTTTCTGACTCTCCCTCTCTGTGTCTCTTGCTTTTGGTTTTTCTTCTCTTTATATGATGATGTTCTCCCAGTACGATTATTATCAAAAATGTCGGTGGCCAAGCTAGTTCGACAGAGAGTTATCGCATTTGCTGACATATTATTTTCTGTTTGTTCTTCTGCTTTTAGAAACATATTCACCGCAAGTTCTAATAAAAACTCGGCTAGATAACCCAATTGTATCGAAAGATTATTCTCTCCAGTGCAATTCTCGCGGTAATCCATTGCCACGTTTATATTGGAGTAAAAAATCTGATCAAAATCAAATTATTGATTATTATCCATTATCAAAACAATGTCAAACTAAATGTCGAATCTATTCGATACAAACTAAGTACGAATTTAAAATAACAACAAAAAAAACTATATTTTGTTTTGCTCTTATGAAAAGATATCAATCAATTTTATATATTCATTCGTTAACTCTTGCCGATAGTGGAATTTATACTTGTCGTATGTTGAAGTTCATAAATTTGAATATGTAAAAGAGGAAATTTGTTTTGTTATAGATGCAGAAAACCCAATGAATCGAACAACAGCCAGTGTTCAATTACATGTTGATGAGCGTGAATCTTTTCAACTGAACCGAACAGTGACTTGTGCTAGTTTGAAATATTGCCATAATCGAGGACAATGTCTCGTCATTGAAAAGCAATTGAAGTGTTTGTAAGATAACTTAGAAATCCGAAAAAGAAATTGAATTGTCTACTTTTGATTTGACTAAGATGTGACAATCGATATTTTGGTGATCAATGTGAAACAAGTTATGATGATATTATCAAGAAACAAGATAGTAAGATCGATAAAAACGATACGATTAAATCATCGATTGAATGATTTCGAATTTTCTAGCGGCCATACTTTTATTTAAATCTCGTTTTCTTGCTGGTTGCATACTTGTATTCGTTGGAGTGATACTTGTTTTAATTGCATTATTATCTTGGTTTCTTGCTAAACATAGTCGAGAACAACGAAAAAAACTTCAAGCTCGTTCACCACGTAAAACATCGCCCGAAAAACCGTTAATATCTCCTGTTAAAGAAGCGATATCGTCTGTACAAAACAAAAATGTCATTCCATCATCACCTGCAAACGAAAAACTATCAAATCCATTATCTAGTTCGGCGCTTCCTACTCCTCTTCCGCCACCGCCACCGCCAGTACCTCCTCGATCGCCTCTTCCGTCAGCGACTATTCATATTAGTCAATCACCAATAATGGAAAAAAAAGCAAATCAACCTTGTTTTTCTCGACGAACAATAACACGCGAACCATCGACGGCAACAGATGACGATGATGATGATGGCCTAAATAATTTTCTACGTCTTCATCAAACTCTACCACCTGTACCAACAAAAATTGACGAAGAATATGAAGAACGTTTTTCATTAAATATGAATAAATCCGAAGAACTCGGTCTCGGATGTCTGACAAATGGTATTCATCCGGATGAATCAATTTTTTCTCATAATTATGTCGAATTTCATCCAACAAATAGTCAAACAGGATTAATTAAACCATTGAATGTTCGAAATGAACCACCACAACGTTACACAAAATATGTTTCGTCATATAGTAAATTTGTTTTACCTCGGCCTATTCAATCGTCATCGTCATCCAACTATCCGCAATGATAATGAATTTTCATTTGTCTTTGTCTCTATTCTCGTTCGGTTTTTACTTGCATGTGTTTTTGTACATACATGTTTTAGTCATTTAGCTAAAGAAATAAAGATGTCTTCTCATGTTTTGTTTTTCTTCAAAGGAATTAAAAAGAACGAGTTTTATATTATTAATAGCAGAAAATCCGGGTAATCATCATTAGGATTAGAATTTCTGGCAAACGAACAGCAATGACATTTTCTAAAAGTCACTTATCAGATGTTTGGCATTATTATCAAAAACCTTTCAAAACCGTCTATGACGTCGAGTGATTACTATTTATTTCATTGTTCTCTTAATTCGATGAATTTTATGGGCAGAAAAAAAAGAAACAATAAATCTTTCCGACCGAGTTTACTGTTTAACCGAAATTCTTATTATTTCTCTTTTCTTAACATATGCTATGCTCTGAATTTGCTGACAAATATGCGTGACACCCAATCCAAGTAGTACTTGCCATTAATTGTGAACAAATATCGACGATTTAATTATAGAAATCCGTCGCCGTCGTTCGTTCTTGTTGTTGTTATTGTGGTTTGGTTTCGGATGAAAAAAAGAAAGTTGCATGTTTTGTTTTCCTTTCATTTTCTTTTTCCTGTATTCCGTCTTCGTGATCAGATTCTATTATTGATTTCGGATTTTTCTGTTCGTATCTACGCTCGTCTGCACATACTCGTCAAATCATCGGAAAAACAAAATGACAAGACCGAGCATAGTTCAATGTCAAACAATGCTTGATAATATTGTTGAGTCTTTTTTTTTCTTCTTCTTCTTCTTTTTCTTACTATTCCGGACGTTAGCGAACTTGTTCTTTAGCATTGTCGACAAAAGAAATAAGAAAACGATAGAACTAATAAGAAGAAATATATTTTTCTTTCTAGGATATATTTATATCTACATCTTATGAATTCATTCTTATTTTTATCGATGTTCTTCCGTCTTGCTACAGGTCGATTTTGAAATTCAAAGTTATGCTAAAAATACTCGCTATCTCATGTACATATTCATTGGATTAACTTATGCTATTTCATTAATACATATTCTCATTGCCATATTAAGTATTATTGTTGGCATTATCTCACAAAGCCAAGAACAGATTTGGATGGCACATAGTATTTCTCCGTTATGGAGTGGAATTTTTGTAAAATCACTTTTTAAGCTGATGCTTATTGTTTGTTTGTAATTCTAGTTTGCAATCTGTGGTTCAACAGGAATAATATGTGCACGGCAAAAAGGTCTTTATGTGGTAAACAGAAGAAAAAAAAAACAAGACTAAATTTAAAATAAAATAAAATTTATTTAGATTCTCTGTTATGTTGCAATTAGTATCGTTGCATTAATGGTCGATTGTGTTAATATACAATTGCTACGCTTAGGTCTTGTTAATATCATGACCGATGGACAAGCATATTTAAAAGATCGAAAAGATTGGCCTGTATTTATTGCATTGATTCTTTCGTTACTCGAATGTTTAATGTGTGTATTGAGTATATCTGTTGGTATACGTTTATCATTCGATGCAGCTAATCGAAAATTTCGAAAGAAAGAAGGCGCTTTCTTCGTTCAAGTCCTCTCAGAAAAAGATATTGTCGTCGTTTCCAAAGCACTTTCATCGAGACAATCGACGTCGGTTCACGAATCATCTGTTCATTCATTCGATCGATCATCAACATAATCAATATTTTCCTTCTCTGGTTGATTTTTTTTTTAATTTTTACAAAAAAGAAAAAACACAGAAAACATTATTTGTTCGATGAAACATTTGAAAAATCGATCAATTGATCAGCAACGTGTTCGTTGTGTTTCATTGTATTAGCATGGCGACGAACAGCTTTAGGTTTTTTCGATATTTGCTTCAAAAACAAAATAATACAGAAATGATTTTGAAATTGAAATAAAAGAAAATACTCTACCGTATGTTGTGGTGTGTCCTTTTTCAAGCTATAATAACCGTGACTTTCGATGTAGTCCCACATTTTCTTGTCATCTAACCCTTCGACTGATGTTTTTCTCCATGCTTCGACAAATTCTACAAAAAAAATACTAACGTCTTTCGAATTACATTATTCGTATTCTGTCTACCTTTATTCACTTTGAGGTTATTATCTTGATCAGTATAGAATAGAACGTCTTTTTTACTACTATTCGGAACTTTAACGACGTCGCCACTTTCGATTAAACTGAGAATAAATTTTTCAGCTCTCGCAGGCGGTATTGTGTCTCGTACTTCATCCATTGTAATCGTTTTATCGCATTTTTCGTGTCGAGATTTTAATAGATTAAGAAGATGAGTTTTCTTCGGAGCTTTTAAATCAAGCGGTGGCTTATATACAAACTTGACTGATTCATCCGTTTTTTTCACATCAACTTGTTTATTGCTTAGGAGTGCAACAGAACGAAGCCAACTTCTATCGGATTCATCAATCGTTAAATTACATTCTTTAATTAATTCTTCTAATGTTATTGGTTCGGGTAGACCGGTTAGATAACGTTCCTAAATTTTAACATATGATTTTAATCAGTCAATACAAATCTATTACTTTTAATGCTTCAACAACATTAGCTAATTTTAAATTTTGTGGTGTTGGCGCTGAGAAACTCGATAATAAATCACTTGATGTTTTCGATCGATTCATAGTTGGCTTTGGTCGAGTAGATTTTTGTGATGATGGTTTATCAATTTTTTGTCGTTTTTCATTGGCAACAAGAAAGTTTGCTGCATCAGCTTGACGTTTGGCAAATTTTTCTCGATCTTTAAGTAACGAATCCATGACTCACTTAATCTAAAAATCCAACGGATCTTATCAATATATTTCTTTTTGACGTTTCGATAGAGAAGAAAAGAAAAGAAATGAACAAGAGAAACAGAGAAGAAGAAGAAAAAAATAAATCAAACTTTAATTTACATTTAAAAGAAGCAACAACAACAACAAAAAAAACATTTTTTTCTTTTTTTGTTTAGAATTTTTTTTTTGTTAAATGAACAACTCCGATGCGTATGTATGCGTATTTTTAGTTGAGAAATAACACGCATACATATGAAGAAAAAAGAAACACGGCACTGCCGATACGTGCTATTCGATTTGAATGGTACAAATAATAAAAATGAAACGAGTTCAGTTTTTTTTTCGTTTGTCGATTATTATTCTGTTTTTTTTTTGTCTTGATAAAGTTTTCTTGTTCCCAAAGCAAACATTGAAAATAAAGCAGCGCAGCAGCCAAAATGAGAAAAAAAAACGAACGAAGAAGAGTATATGGATATACGAAGAAGAAGAAGAAGAAGAAATCACCGGCTATGTTCGATGTTGTCGTTGGTTGGTAGGTAGATACTGGATTTTGTTTGTTTTTCGGTTAACCACCGGACGAAAAAGGTACGACAACGAGAATAAACAACAATAATGAACACTAACAACAACAACAACCAAAGCACAAATTCATGCTAAAGACAAGAAGAAGAAAAAAAGCATTCATGAGAGTGTACCTGACACTCGAAAAAAGAAGAAAAAAAAACTATATCTATATGTACATTAAAAACAGATAGTGAGAGAGAATGAGAAATGTTTCGATTAGGTTAGTTGGTAGAATTCTTGTTTGTTTCCTAGTCATCACTGTTCAGTATCTGTTGAATTATTTGATGGTGATTTGAAATGATCGATGGGAATATTGGGAACTTAAAACCAACAAACAAAATGAATTGAAAATTTCGATTGATTTTTATTCTTACCATCGTCACTTAAGGCGCTTTCGGTTATTCCACGATAGAATGTTTCAAGTTCAGTACTATTATGTCGTTGATTATAACTCTGCCGTGGATTGTTGTCATCTGACGATGAAGATGAAGATATTTGATTTGGATTATCATGTCCTGTTTGTTTCGAAAGAAAATTAGAATGATTATTGATTTATTTTTTTTTTAAATTTTACCATAAAAAATCGATGTTTCTTGATCGGAATAAGATTTTTGTATAGGTGATTGATGAAGGAGATTGGCATCAAAGAATTGATTTGAATTGGCGGCTGCCGGTTGTGAACGTGAGAGATATTGTCTTGGTGGACAAATAGTCGAATTTGCTAGTTGATAATTCGCGTGTTGAGGTGACAAACCATTCGATGTATGATTATTCGCCATGGGTGATGTATTATAAAATCTGATCTTATTTGGATCACTATATGTTTTACATAATTTCGTTTTATCATCACCATGTGTTTCACCATACGGGCCAACACTTGTCTTACGTGTTAGTAATTGATGTTGATTTGCAGCAAGATAACCATTGGCATTATTATTTCGTTGAGGTGTGGATGTAAGATAATTAAATGTTGGTCGAAGATTTCCATTTCCATTGCCTGAATGTTCGTTTAGGAATCCTTTGGTTTGATCAACAATCGATAGATGATTTCCTGTTTCATCCAATCCATCATTGTTTGTTGTAAAAATGAGTGTCGGCGATTTCGTTGGTCGTCGAATAGTATTATTGTCGTTGGGACAATCGGTGGTATTCAATTGTTGTTGTCGTGTTAATGGTACAGCATTAATCGGATAACTCGAATAATAATTCGAACTTTTTATATTTCGAATAGCTGGTTTAGTTATTTGTGTCGTATTCATATTGCCCATGCTTGTTTGTGGTTTCAATTGAACACGACGATTTAATGATGATGATGATTGCATAGATTTAAATTCGATTTTACCAGATGTTTGCAATTTATTACATAATGGACCGCGCCAACGTAACAATGTATCACGTTGACTATTCGAAAATGCTTCGTGTTTATAACAACGATCGAATAGACCAACAAGACTATTGCCTATTTCCGAGACGAGATTTGTCGATGAATTTGATGATGTTATTTGTTGATAGACTTTTTCAAGAACTTTCATAATTAAATCAGGTAGATCTTCGTCATTATCGGTTTGTTTAGCACGTATAGGTGTAACCATTAATTCATTTAATTGTTGTAGAACACTTTTCAAATCAATTTGTCCATTGTCAATATCGATTAGACATTGTTGTAATAAACTTAGACGTTCTTTTAATTTCTTAATATTCAATAGAATTTTTGTACATGCACCATCGGTTATTTTGCCTTCTTTTAATTGTTCAATATTTAAATTCATCATTTCGTCATATGTCATTTGTGAGAAGAAGAAAGCATATTTATGTAGACGAAGATTTTTCAGCCATTTCGGAACATCTACGAATAGAAACAAAACATTTTCTCGTAAGAAAACAAACAAAAAAACAACTCATTAGCAAAATTATTTACCACGCATGCCACTATTCGGTTGTGTGAATGTATTTTTAACTGAACCCGTATGTCCGTCGATGCCGAGATACTGTGAAACGCCATCGATATTATTTGTTAGATTATTATTTGGATTTTTGCCTGTTCGATTACGTAAGGATGAAAATTGTCGTAGACGATTGTTGTTATTGTGATTATTATCTGAATAGAAATTTTCGAATGATGAAGGTAATAATTGAGAATTATGATTGTTGAGAAAATTTTGAGCATCTTCTTCATCTTCATCACTTATTGTCAATGTTGGTTTGATTTGTTGATGTGAATAAGTTGAATTTTGATGACGAATATCGGAATAAAAGGATTGAATCGATTGAGCTGGCGCACTTAGAACAGCTGATAATGGTACAAATGTCGAACGATTCGTTGTTGTTGTTGCTGTTGTCGGTACAGTTTGTTCAGGTGTTGGTGATGATGATGTTTTAACAACAAATGCATGACTATTATTATTATTATTATTATTATTATTATTTTGATTATCTTGTCCATTTGTCAATGATAAATTGGCCGAATGTGATCGACCAATAATTGCATGTTGAGAATTTTGTTGTATTAAAATACTATTTACACTCGGTTCAGATAGATCCACACCGCTGTCACTCGTATCACGTAATAGTTGCGGTGAAACATTCGTATGTGTTATTGTTTCCGATGAAAAATTCATTAATGGTGCTGGCAATGGCGATGTTTGTTTGTAAAGACGAACAGCTGAATAGCGTTGCAATGGTTGATGTTGTTTGGGCGATGTTGACAATGATTTCTTTAATAATTTAGAAAGAAAACAAAATGAGAAAATTTATTGAACATTTGGGAAATGATTAGATAAAAATTGGAAGAAAAAAAAACAGAACATCGTGACTCTGTATCTTTATTAGTTCGTCTTCTTCGTCTGCTTTTTTTTTCTTGACGTCAATTCTAATGGTAAGTAAAATATGAATATTTACATCCGCCGTTTTCTTTTTCTTTTTTGTTTTGTTTTGAAAAATTCATGAAAATAACAAAAGGAAATCAAATAATAACCTTGCCTAGTCACGAATCAGTTCGATAGTAACGAGAGACAAAGAAAGAAAAACATCACACACTCACATCATCGCTTGTGATTTTATTCATCGATGCAAGAGCATTGAGTTGTGGCAAATCAACGAGATATTTTTGTAGACAGGGATTAATTTGAATAAAAAATTGTATTTGTTGACAAATTTCAATCAGCTGCTGATCAGTATAGGATAGATTTGTTGTTTGAAGTAATTTCGAATCCAAATATACGAATACATCATGATAGGATTCGAGTAATTTTTCATTTGTCGTTGTTGTTGATACTAATGGTAGATAAAGTAGAAGAGTTGAAATGATTTTATCTATCGAATCCGATAGAAGACAAGCTAAAATTGCTAAAATAACAATAACAACAAAAGACAATAATTAAATTCCGATTTTGTCAAATTTTATCTACCGGGTGTGTTGGCTTGATGAATTGTATGTTGGAACATATCATTATTTTCTTGTTTGGTTGTTTTCTGATAGATTAATTGTGAAAGAAAATAGCGATACGATAATTGTAGCTTTTTTGTTAATTCCAAACATAGAATAAATTGTTCAAATGGTGACCATTCATCGAATTGTTGTTGAATATGACGAAAATCTTCATGGAATTTTTCCGATAAACTAATCATGTTTCGATTCTTATTCTCTTGAACAGTATCTCTACTTAATACATACAGCATACAAAACTATACAAAAACATTAACATCTGAAATATGAGAAATCAGGAATGAATATGTAAATTGACTTAGTTCCTTTTTTTTATTACAAAGTTTGACGTCTGTTCAATCTAGGAGCACACACACACACACATACACAAAACATCAGTCTCGTGATAGAAACACGTTCATGCGAGTTTTTTCTTTTTTTCTCTCTAATAATTAAAAGACAATTTTTAATATATATATATATATATATATGTAAGAGTGTTTGCTCTCTTTCTCTCGCTCTGTTTTTTTTCTCTCTCGCTTTTTTTTGAATATGATAGACTAATCAACTGAGGCACTTCTAGTAAAGAAAAAAGGAGAAAAGGAAAAACGAGAAAAAATATACGAAGAAGATGACTTCGTTCTCCTGTCCAGCAAATGTCATGTTTTCCATATATTTTTTTTCTTCATTTCCTCTCTTTTTTTTTCTTTGCACTATTCGACATACCGTCTGCGTACGTTTTTTCTTCTTTTTCTTCTTTTTTACTTGTCGAACGTCTGTTCTGTTCTTAGAAGAAAAAGAAGAAGACGAGGTAAAAAAAGAAAAAGAAAGATTCAAAGACGCACTACCTGACAATTTTTTCCTTTTCTTACGACGCAAAAAAGAAACATCTCGATCAATTTAACAAACCTAACCAACAACAACAACAAAATCTATTGTCTATTTAATCTAAATTATCATATTTTTCATCATACAAAAACAGAAGAAGAAGAAAAAATGAGATAAAAAAATCCTCCGAAAAAAAACCTGACTTTTTTGCTGATTATGTTGGCAAATAGAAAAACAATGCTGACATGTTGAAAGGAGGGATTCATGATAATAATTACAAAGAACACAAATTATAGTTAGAGAGAATGAGAAATGATCGAGTGAATAATCGTGCCGCGCTGTAAAAAGAACTCGAACTCGTGAATATTTTACTTTATTAAATTCAATCTTATGTTTTGTTTCGATTCAAGGAGAAATTTTGCTTCTTTTCGTCATATTTAATCAAATGAAAATTGGCCAGTTCGTTGTGTTTATCTGATGAGTCGTCGAATAAGAATTGAATTACATTTGTCGCAAGCAAGCAACCTAGCTTCCTTGTTGTTTTTTTCTTTCGAATCTATATATATATAACTAACCTCAACACTAATCAACCATTGGTCGATTGCTGAGTCATATGAAAATTCACAGTTACTTTATATTATTTACGTTCTACATATGTTTAGAAGATAGAAAACTAATTCGAAAGTTTATTTTTTCTGAACACATTTTATTTCCCATTAAGAATTATCAATCTTAATTAGCCTATGAAAAAAAGATCTGTCTAGATGTCAGTGAATGCAACTAGCTATTCTCAAGACTATGATTTTCTTTTTTCATTCAACATAAGTCATGCGTATGTGAATATGTTTACTTGTCAAATGACATTAAACAAACACGGAAGCGAGAAACCTTTTTCTTTTGCTTATTAATTTAAGATTAAATGAATGTAATAACCTTGCACACATTTTTACCTTATTCTTCTTCTACTACTACTACGTCTAATGAATTATTTGCAATATGTAGCAGAAAAAAATCTTTGTTGATTAGAAATTTATAGTTTGCACTTCTTTTGTTCGCTGTGATCTAAAGCAGGAAAAAACAAGAGAAATATTTGCCATGCTTGATAACAAAATCAACGTATGTTTTCCTTTTTTTTTACAAAGTCATGTATTGGATTTATCTATTTTGTTTTTCTACTTCATGATAAAACAGCATAACGGCATGGAAAATTTAATATTATGAAAAATACTCTTTTGTTGTTTTTGTTCTCTCATCTTATCTCTAATGTTGACGAATGACAGCCGTGAGCGAAGAAAAAAAAACTGGAAATCTCTTTTTTTTGGAAATAATATAAAATGAAATATCTATTTTTATTCGTTTCTTGACGTCAGTAATCGACGTTGTTTAAAAATACTCTTTTGTTGTTTTTGTTCTCTCATCTTATCTCTAATGTTGACGAATGACAGCCGTAAGCGAAGAAAAAAAAAACTGGAAATCTCTTTTTTTTGGAAATAATATAAAATGAAATATCTATTTTTATTCGTTTCTTGACGTCAGTAATCGACGTTGTTTTTAAATAGACAATGTGTGATCTTTTGCCGATGAAACCAAAAAAAAATACAGATTTATTTTGAATAATATGACACGTTATTGAATAGCGTCACTAATGAAGTATTTTTCATGTCGATGCAAATCATGAAATACAAAATTAAGCAATTGAGATTTTTGTTTTGTTCTCACGAGACAATTCATAAACTCGATGACTTCAAAAAGGAGAAAGAAAATGAGACTTTAATCAGTACTTTGGTTTCTTCTCAGGTGTTTTTTTCTTTCTGAAGTCAAACGTTAACGATTAATTAGCTGAATCTTCTTATTATTTAACGGATCATGATATAGCTCGTTCTCTACTTTACTCAAATGATAGAATGAGCATAAATTTTTAGAAGGTCTTTGTCGCCTGGAGTATGCAAGAAAGAATATTATATATCGACGACTATTCTGTATTTTGTCAAGACATTTATTTCTTGAGGATTTAAAATGAAAGTAAATCATAATAAGCTTAAATGATAGGAAGAAGACAAGACTGGTCTTCGTTTTTCAACTGTCAACCGAGCATACGATTAAAGTAAAGAGTTTTAAGAAAAAAAAATCTACTTTCGACAATCTATCTTCTTAATAAAATCATGTCAAATAACAAACTATATTATTAATTATTTATTCGAATCATTCAAACGACAAAATGCACAAAAAAGAAAAGAAAACAACGTTTATTGCATCTGACAGTAGGTCGAGCACTCTTTGATTTTTAGTTCATGTTTATTTACGAAAATTTTTCCTCTGGATATGATCTTCGATATGGTTGATTAACAGTGACATTGATCGAATCATTATCACTATCATCGTCATCGTCGTCATCATCATTGATTGAACGTCTTTCTGATCGATGTTTGCTATCAATTGGTAATTTAGATGATCCTGGTCCTAACGTAAAACAAAGTTCTTCGAATTCTTTTTTTTTTTATTATACGAAATGAAATTTTACCGAAATAACTGAGTAGAACAGGAAGAAAGATGAGACCATGAAGTGCACCGACGACAACCAACGAAAAATACATTCGAAAATAGAAAACTTGAAAGAGTTGTGATTTAGCAAATGCTAAAACGACGACGCCACCGATTTTTGTCAATGTAATACCGCTAAAAACTGAACTGCCCATTTCTGAAAGAGCTCGTTTAGCACGAATCAATCGACTTTGACCACGTGTTACAGCAAAATAACGAGCTGTATGCGCACAAAATTCAACAGCTATGCCAACAGACTAAAAACAGAATCAATATTCGAAAAATAAAAATTATTTTTTTAAAAATAAATCTTTTACCATGATTATATTTACAACTGAAACAGCATTTAAATCAATATTCCAAACGTACATTACGCCAAACATATCGATTATAATCATGAAAACACAGAGAAGTATAAGAAATGATGTATGAAAATCAAAGCCAAGCAAAATAAATGTAACAAGAAAGACAGCTGCAAATGATAATGATAAATTAACAAAAAGATCACGCCAAATAGTTAAATATTGATCATAGAAAACATAGAACACACTAAAAAGAAAAGATCAAAAAAAAATAAGAATATTTCAATTGTGAATAGTACCTGTATGGAAAAACGGGATAGTCTTTGATTTCACTCGATTCTTTGTATGGTTTGCCTTTGGCTTCGAGAATTGTTTTCGAAATATTTTTGGCAATTTCATTTGCACTCTTCATTGCACCAATATAATCAGCTGAAACTCGTAAAATCGAATGAAAGCCCATAAAATATGAACTTTTAACTTGATTATTACGAATTTCCACTGCATCTTTATAAGCAGCATGGCCACCTTTCGGACATTTGTCACCAGGATTATCGATGAGAAAATATTGAAGATAACGTGTAAACTCGTGTGGCAATGGTCGATCATATGTTCCGCCTGTCATATTACATGCAATACAATTTGTATTGTTCGATGTCGACGGACAAAATGTATTATTAACAGGATCAATTCGACAACAAGGCAAAGTACCTACGGATTGAGACCAATCGAAATAATCATCGAGCCATGATGATGGCGGCTGTGCAAGATAGGAATGTTTAGGATCTCGAATTTTTTCAACGACTTGTTCGATAAGAGATGTTCCCGAACAACCAGCTGTACCACAAATGAGATTTTGATCATCATCATTGGTATAATCTAGTGCATCTTGATTGACAATAAAGTAGACGGGCGGACCAACATTTAAATATGTTTCAAGACCATAGAAATAATCGAGAACATACGAATCTTTAGGCATGGATAGTTTTTGATCTAAACCAACAGGTATTCGATGAATGACCGATGCTGATAGACATGTCACAGCAAGAAATGCAGCAAATATACATGCTCGTACGATTGCATTGCCGAGAACGATTGGTGTGAAAACTTTGGTAAATGTTTTTTGTAAAATACTTTTCGATTGTTTTTTAACAATTGGCTCCGATGAAATCATTTGACAACAACAGCATAGATCTGGTCGATTGGATTCTTGTCGTCGTGCATCAAGAGCAAGTACAGATACGAAACAAGTGATTTGCAAGAGAAAATCAATAAAAACAGCCATAAATGCATAGAGTGAAAAGATTTGTACGGCTGGCATAGGTGTTAATGCACCGAGTAGAAAAGCAACGGATTCACTTGTGGCTGTTAGTAAAATCGATGGGCCAACACGACTAATTGTTGTTGCTAGACGAATATCTGATGATGGAAAATTTTCTTGTTTTGTATGTTCAAAATGTTGAACAATAATAAATATATTGTCAACACCGACGGCAAGAACAAGAAATGGTATAACTTCAAATATAATCAATGTACCAGCTATTCCGCAATAGGAATAAAAACCAATTGAACTCATAACAGATAATAGAACGAAAAGTACACCAACGAAACCAACTGAAATCTTCAAATCGATTAACCATGTTCGACATGAACGTATATGACCGAGAGTTAATGTCACGTAAAGAAACATGATTGTATAAGATATAGCGATGGTTAAGATATCAGATTCACTTTGACGATTTAATTCATCTTGAATTGAACGTTCAGCACTGTAATAAACTGTAAAATTAGCTGTTTCATTCCATCGGTTTTGTTCACGTAATTGCTGTTGTGTTTCAGTAAAATCTTTCATAAAATCAAGAAAGACTTTTTCCCATGCTTCAGCTATAGAAGAAAAGAAAAGAAAAAATACATTCAATTAAAAGAAATCTTTTATGAACAAACCTTTGGCAATCACAGCTGGATCGAGAGAATTTTCTATGACAATTGTTATGACAAGCGCTGTTGCTTCCGTATAAGTATTATCCGTATAATTTCCCAAGACCATATATGGATTTATTGGTGCACCGAAATCTCCAAAACACGATAGAGAGATAATAGTGTCATTCATTGTATTTGGCGCTTGTGCACAAGTAACAAAATGTGAACCATAATCAGCATAAAGTATATCGAATATAGGATCTTCATATTTTTTGTTAAGATTATCTTGAGAATTTTGGTAATATTGTAAAAGTGAATAGACTGTACAATTATTATTATCAGGTGATAATGGTTTAAGACAAATATCATTTAAATGAATAGTTTTATTTGTGTCAGTTGTATTGGCTGTTAATTTAAGAACTTTCGTTTGAAGATCGAGTACACGTAAGAGAAAATCATGGTCAAATGCAGGTCCAAATCGTACTGTACCATCGCCAAGCATACTTGGAGTAAAATAAGTTTGATCAAAGAAATTTTGATTATCAGGAATAATAATTAATTGCGTTGTACGGTAGAATGGTCTAGTTAAAGAAAGTAGAGTAAATAGAAAAACAATGTTTTTGTTGTCAATGAAAAAACCTACCGAAAATGTGAATCGAAATAATCTTTTTGTTGTCGTGCAATACTTGTCTTTGCCGACCATAATAGAACCGGATCAGTTGTAACTTGAAATTTAATTAAACCACAGGAAAGAGCCGCTATGGAAATGGTACCAAGCAAGAGAACAAAAAACGGACGTTGAGCACAAAATAGACCCAAACTAAAATTATTTAAATGAAGATTTGTAATCAAAACAATATGAAAACCAACCGATAGAAGATTTGTTCGAGTATGTGTTCAGTTTTTTGTCGAATTCGAGGTAAACATCCAATTTTATCAGTACTTTCGTATTGATTTACCAATCCTGTATGATCTGAACTAACAAACATAAACCAGTTGACTTGTCAATCTATTCCTACCTGATATTTGTGGGAAACTAGTATTTTCCGATTTTAGTCGAAATGTTTGCCACAAAATAATTCCAAAAAATATAATTAGTATAACAAGTAGAACTAGTACAGCAATGAAAAGCCATCCATCAATATCTAATATTTTAAATATTACTGGCACATCGGATGGGATTGGCGCACAAACTTTTTCACAATCCTATGAGATAGAATTTGTTTGTTTTTTTTTCGTATAATAATTTTCGAAAAATATTCAACTAACCGAACAACTACATGCAGATTTATTTTCATATTGTGTTGCGACTGCTTCTTGACATTGAAATGTTGTCTGATTGTAATATTTTTCACTGCTTTCAGTATCATTTATCGGTGTAAAATCAATTTGAAAAGGTAGATTTGGATTTTTATGACCAAGATAATCGAGAAAACTGGCAATTGTACATTTATCATAAGGCTCATTGCAGAGTGTATCAAGTGCATGATCATTTCCGAATAGGACATCACTTAAAAAAGTAAATTTCATTTTAACTATATAAAACTAGTAGAAAATTTTCTTTCCCTACCGGCAAGAATTAATTATTCGTTGAACAAAATCATTTGCAATAGTATAGTTAATTGCTAAGATCGATGTTTTATTTGGATCAAGCGAACTTGTTTCAGTACTTTCGATCTTAATATAATTACTATGAACTGGATTACATGTCATAGAACAAAATAATGATCGAAAATTATAATAACATGCTGGACAACGTTGTATTAATTTTCCAGCTAAACTAAATTGATCGCGAATGGTCAAAAGTTGATCAGTAGCACAACAAGTATACGTATTATCAGGTCCTGAGAAATACAAAATTCACAATAAAATCAAATACAAATATTTTCTTTACTCTTACCATTGTAGAACATGCTACATTCTTCTTGTAAAGCCTGTAAACCAGTTTCATTTGTCAATTGTGGTGCAGGGCCATCATAAGCACAATTGAGCATGGTACCACCTTCACCTATTCCGCATTGTCCATACCAAATACAATGGCCATCCTTGTTAAGAAAATGAAATAATTAAAAGTTTGTTCTGTTTTTCTTCTACACAAAAATGTTTACCTCAGCTGAGATTGAATATAATATACAGGCTAGGATAAAAAATTTCAACATGATTACGAATGATGATATACGCAAAATGACTATTTAATATTATGCCAGTTATTTTGTTGTCTTAAATGAGTTTTACTAGCCAATAGAAAAGATCTGGCCATATTTATTTAACAAAGACGACAAGTTCTTTGATAAACATTTTCAACATCTGTTCTTACGTGTTTTTGGAGTTTGACATGAGATAAACAAATAAAAAGATGCACGCTCGTAGCTGTATGCTACTCCTACTACGACTTTATGAAACACAAAAGAACGAGAACAATGACGTCGGATTTTGATAAAAACAACGAAGAATACGAATATGAGATCATACTTCGAGAAAGAACTTTAAAATTGAGTACAGAATTTTTTTTTATGTTCGTTTTCGAACTATGAGTTCGCACACTTTTAGTCCGGTGTTCTTTTTTGTTTTTATTTAAACCAAAAAAAAATATCTTCTTCAATGACAAAAAAAAACGACAACAATAGAAAGAAATGAGAATCATTCAGTTTGATTTTGCTTGTTTTTTTTTCGATATAGACGTTACGTGAAATAAAACTATCTGTCTTCTACGTTAACAAATATATTTTCATATCAGATAATTGCTTATAAAGAATGAAAAATAAATATATGTGTAAATGTACGGAGACAGAACATATTGCAAACGAAAGAGAAAAAACAATGACTGAGAAAGAGAAAAAAAAGCTGCACATGTTTTGTTTTACACGGAACCAAGCCGTTGAGTACAAAAAAAAGTAAATGAAAAACGTAACAGAAAGTTTATTTTAATTCTCGACATTTCTATGATAGCGTCAATGTTGACCGTTGTTCACCTGGCAGATGTCCATTCGGTGACATATCAGTTGGTAAACCTGATGGAGATTGTCGTTGACATTGATACATGATTTTTGTTTTATGACTTCCACTTATAAAATCAAATGGACTTGCTGTATGACTCGTTGAATGTCGCCATTGAAGAACATAATTTCCTGGTTGTTGACAAACAAATGTTTGCTGAACGGAATCACCATCGTGATAGATTGCCGGTTGTGTTAAACGAATGATATCATCTGCCGATGATTCGACAAGTGGCTTATCGGATAGAGTCGTTCCATGAAGTGTAACATTTGACTTCGGTGTCGATGATAATATATCATTCTCAACTGTTTCCAATGTTTTCAATTTTCCAACACGATAAATTGTAAACGTACATTCAGATTTCAGTAGATCAAAATCATACCAGAGTCGTTCGCCTTTTTGAGTTATCGATATCAATACTTCATGTGCACCGCCTTCTTTGATTGAAACAACTGTATATGGATTGTCTCCAAATAATGAACTTTCACCATCGAATTTATCAGGTTCATCTTCGTGAACATACAATGAACGTGGTACGATTCCACCTGTTGAACTTTGAAACTAGAATTGAAAAACAATGTCGAGTTGACCTGATTGATGTTCGTCTTGAAAAAATTATTTACAAGCATTTGACCACCGAGAAAATCTGGAATGTTAATTTCATCAATATATTCAACTAGTTCATCGGTTTTTAATATTGCAAATTTTTCTCGTGTACGTTCTTCAACAAATGTATTTATAATCGTCCATAGGACCGGTATTAAACGAGGACAACGTGTTAAAAATAATCTAAGCAAAAGAAGAAAAGAAAAACGCCGACGATATTAAAATATAACAGTACGTCTACTCTTCAATTACCTGCCAAGTGTTTCAGGATAATTAGCTTCAACAGTGTCACTTATTTGTGAGAGTACTCGAAAGATAGGTCGATATAAATGTTTGACACTGAAGTTCTCCAAATCCAAAATCACGCAGACAGAACTAAATAGCAAAAAGAAAAGGAAATGATCACAATTTTCTATATTCATGATTTCATTTGAACGTACCTAATAGGTTTGCCAAAAAGTTTCGTATTTTCTTCGCATTTTTTCAAGCCTTGTTCGCAAAGATAGACCATCTATCGTAAACAAAAAAAAAGGGAAACAAAATATTTGATTTTTTTGTCATTTGTTTGTTTGTCTGTCTGTCAAAACGTACGTGTCTTATCCATACATCTTCGCCATGTACGGCTTTCATTAAACCTCGTACGTCAATTTCGCCAACACGAAGAACATAAATCGGTCGACCATCTCGATCATTTCCACCCCATGAACCTGGATAAAATCGTTGAATCATTTCCGGTGTTTCATAATCAATTAGCAGTCGATCGATTGAATTCTTCTTTCGCCTAGAATATCAATGATAAAAAACAAAAATTAATTATTTGATAATATTATCTGTCAGTTAGTGATATATGAGTTCCATCTGGGTTACTTCTTGACAAATTAAATGTTTACATATTCATCCTTGATTTCAAGGACAGTGAACCCATTCGAGATTTTATCTTTCCGAATCAAAATAATGCAAAACAACAAACTATGAAGAACTCTTGTCAAGGTCAATGTGTTCTCATTAATTTTTCACTAGATAAACTCTCAATAAAAAGAAAAGAAAAACAAAAAATATCATGAAGAACCAAACCAATCAATCGATGATTATTATTATTCTTATTCGAAGTTAAATAAACAGATCTAACTTAGATTTCCTCAAGTTTTTTTTTTTAAAACTATTTATCTATGATGAGATATGTTTCTTTTTCTATTTAGAAAGCAATGTGAACATACCATGTTAATGAATGACAAACACTTTCGCGTGCTTTTTCAATATCAAATCGACGTGCACGAAGAAATCGTAATAAATGAGAATCATTTGGTAACTAGACAAATATTTTCGTTCGACGAAAAACAAACAGAATCCTTTCTTACTTTGCCCTTATGAGTTTCAGCAACCCATTTTCTTAATTGAACAAGACAACTTTCTTCGAACGGATCTAATTGTCCGATATAGCGACGAATATATTCATCATCAATATTTCCGACAGCTAAATCAACCAAGAAAAAACAAACTCAACAATACTCTCTCTCAAATTAATGAGTATATTACCTTGTTTTTCTTGTGTCGTTTCATCGATTTGAAACGATTCTAATTCATCAGAAAGTGCAGAAAAATTAGCTGCAGATGTTGCAGCTGTCGCCATTGCTTTGGGCGGTGATGCCGATGTAAAAATATTCGACGCATCCTGAGATGATAGACGCCGACGTGCGGCTATTAACGATGGATCATCGTTAATCGATCCGATTGAGATTTCTTGAGGATGTGAACTCGATAGTTTTGTTTCACTTGTTGTTGATTCGATCCAAATAGGAATATTTGTTATGCCTTGATTCATTAATTCATTAATATAATATTCAATAATTTCTTTTCCTTTAGCGAGATTAGCTGAATATTGTTTCATGGCTAATTTTTCGACGGTTGATTCGAAACCAAAAAATGATTTTATATCTAAACAAGCACTTTGCTCGAAACATGTCCAAAGACTATTTTCTGGATGAACCTATCGATGAAAATCATATACTTCGAATAATAATAATGAGTCTATTCCTACGTAATAGTGACAAAATTCGTTGATTGCCAATCGACTTGAAAAACTTTCATTGCAAGCATCGATACGTAATGTGCGTTGTCGACGATCGAGATGATTTTTTTGAAGAAATATAACATAATCAACATTGACAATCTGTTAATAAGCAAGAAGAGAATGTCAATTTTTTGTCACTCTATTAAGTTGTCTTTTAAATGTGAGAAAATTCTCTAAGTGCAACCAGTGGAAAGAGCACCGGATTTTTCTTTTCTTCTTCTTCTCACGATTGATTACCTTTTTCAATAGATAAGGTGCATCGATATTTAATCGACAACGTCGTTCAATAATATCGACAGCTCCATCTTCGCTATGGTATTCCGATGTTATATCTGAGCCGAGAAAAACAGGTATCATTGGACATGTTGGAAAACGTTTTTCATATGCAGCCATAACAAGTTCGAATGGATAACGATAGACACGAACGGGTGACTGATATTTTTGTACCATGTTTGCGACTTGGATTTTGTTTACGTAACGTTACTTTTTTGCACTCGTGTAGATACGTATATATATATGCGTGTGTGCTGTTTTTTAAATAGATAAACGATAGAAGAAAAAACGACGATGACGATGACGACGACGAAGAAGAAGAAGAAGAAGAAGAATAATAATAATAAAAATGGCTACGTAACTATAGCATAGTGTAGAGAAACGAGGAGAAAAGAAAATCTGAAAAGAGAACTCCGAGTTTTTTTTCTCTTGCTTTTTTTTATATACATCGTTGATGACAGAAAACGACATCACGTTAGTCTCACGAGGCCAGCCTTGATCTCAGTAATGAGAACGAGAACAAGAATAAAACGTAATAGAAAAAAAACCGAGAAAACGATCCAAACAATCATCTGGTCGTTTCTAGAAAATTAATACTTTGAACTTCTCAATAATAAATAACATTGGCAATACGAACTCCGTATATCGATTTACCAAATACTCTTTTTACCGCTATGCTATACGTTATACCTTTTTACATTATAAACATAACATTCTCGAAATACTCGATCATTGCGTGGTTTTTCGTCATGCAGAATTTTTTTGTTTTGCTCTCGAAATAGCTCAAGACCTTGCATGCTTACTTCTTTGCTCTGCTTGTCTTTGTATAATATCAATAATGATCAACTGTAAGCGAAAAAAGCCAAGGAGAGTGGATGAGGAGAGACTAATTTCCTTTTCCTTCCTTTTCATTTCATCACACAAAAAAAATACTACGACGCACTCACATTCAATGAATGAAGCTAAAAAGTATATATATATATATATATACACTTCTATTCATTTGTCTCTGAGCGATTATAATCTGAAGCAGAAAAAAAATGAAATGTTTGGATTTGTTTCAAAGAAAATTACAAGTAACGATTAAGCCTCGTAAATATGAAGAGGCTCGGATCATGCAAATATCTCTTTATTTGTCTTAATGAGATACATATTCTGAAAAACAAAAGAAACAGAGAGTGAAAAATTGTTTTGCTGATTTGCTTTGTTTTATTCAAACATAATGTTCTCTATTTTTTTGTATACATATGTTTTTTTTGCCTTCTTTTAGTAAAAATTGATCGAACAAATGGGGCGGACATAAAAAGAAAAATATATACGAGAGAGAGAGAGAGACCGACCGACAGAGAATAGAAATGAAGATTTTTATCAATAGTCAGAAAAAGAAAATATATATAGAGATATACATTGATTAACAATTGAGTGGAGAAAAAGAAAAGAACAAAATACAAATACTACTACGAGAGAGAGATAGAGAGAGAGAGAGAGAAAAGCCAAATTCATAAAACTGTTCAACTTTGTATAATGTATATATACATGTTTCAAACATCTATTTTCTTAAAAAAAACAGAAAACAACAACAACAACAATAATAGTAATAATAATGCAGAAGACTATAAACAGACTCATAAAATGAGATTTCCTTTTGTATATGGATATGTTCTAATACTAATTCTCATATTTTGGTTTGGTTGAATTGATTTTGTTTTTAAATTGAATACATATATTAAGAACGATTTTGACATGTTTCATTTTCATCAATAGGATTATTTTCATTTAAACCTGCTTCAGAATCCGTACTATCCCAATCGGACATACAATCTGGATACAATGGAAAAGCTCGTCGATTGGATGATGTCGATCGATCGGTTCGACGTTGACCATTATTTTCAGAATTCATTTTAGTTAATTTCTGATTTGATTTATATTGATTTTTATCAATTAATTTATCTACACGTTCAATAATCATTGTTGAACCGTCGTTATTGGCTTCGATTAATTTCAAGTCAACATTCGATGATCTTGGTGTTGGCGTTGATAAGTCATTTGTATTGATTGTTGCTGGCAAGGATGCTGGAGTTGGAATATAATCAAATAATACAGATACCTTAATAATAAAATCGATTATTCTTTATAAAAACAAAACAAAACAACGTACAGTAAATGATGATGGTGCTAGACGATGAAATTTATCTTTATGCAAACCATCGAGATCTTTTTTAATCATTGTATATAAATGTTTGTGTCCACATTCAGCTATTAGACACGAACTTAACGTACCTAGATTACTCTCACTCTGTTTTTCGATATTATCGATTAGTATAGCTTGCATTTTTGGTTCGATTAGAAAAAAAGTATTAAACCAAAAATGACAAAGTTTTTCCTAATAAAAACAAATTTCATTCATTAAAAAAAAACGAACAATCGAATTCAAATACACGTACAGGTCTTGCTCGTCGAGGTTTTGTTATGAAAATCTCAATTAGAACATCTTCTTCTAATGTTATTTGACATTCTTGATTTTGTGGAATAAAATATTTATGCGTCGCATCGAGAACAGCATAATTCAATGGTAGATCTCGTCGTATCGTCGAGTCTCGTTCGAGTGCAACTTCGAACGATTGATATTGAATACGATGATCAGCTGATTTGACTGTATAGGAGATATCTATAGAGGAAAAGAATCAAAATACAATTGACAAAAAATTGAACGAAAATCAATAGCAAACTTGAGTGAAGGACTTGGTTTTGTTCGTAGGTTATTAATAATCCTGTGAATAGAATTTGTTTAGGTGTATATAGTAATTGACTATTTAATAAATGACCGAAATATTCAACATATCGACGTTGACTCGGTATGGTCACGCCCTAAAATAATATGACAATTTTTCGTTGAATTTGACTTTTTATGTTTATTTTCCCACTTTTTCATTCGATGTTCTTTGTTGGGCGTAGAATTTAAGTGTTTGTAATGGATCATTATATTCCTGTCGATAGTAATATAATAGAAAACAACAAGACATCACACCTGTTCGACCCTGAAAGCATATCAATTTAATGAAAAACAAAACAAAATAAACGAAAAACAAAACAAACTTTGCCAGCTTTGCAATGGATGACAAGTGTTCGATCGTTCATTTCTTTTAATTGTGCTTCTGCATGTTGACAAAAAGCGAGAATCATTTTGATTGTTGGTGGATTGTGATCTTCGAAACTGAAATCCGAACAAACATGATGATTAAATTTTGATCCATCATATTGTCGTTCAGATTCCACACATCTACAAAATAATAATAATAATAATTCCACAAAAACAAACAAATTCATTCCGTACAAATTATAAATATAAAATTTATCTCCATGTTTCAATGATAAAAACCTAGAAGAAACGAATTATTTACAAATCTGGATTTTCTTTCGTTAAATTTCTTACCGACTGACATCACCGATATTATTTCTATAGACACCTTCGTAACTATCAGCTGGATAACCCATTGCAATAACATTCGGACGAATATCTAAATACAATAGAACATAATCAAATAATTAACAAGTTTGCATTTTAATTCACTTACAAGTTAGATCGAGATCGAAACCATCTTGTTGATATCGTCGTTTTTTCTTGCTTACAATTTTTCGCATTCGATTCATTGGATTAGTTATCATCTAGGGCAAGAAATAGACTAAAAGGTCACGATGACATGGTGAGAATAATCCTGTTGATTATTTTGTTTCTTGTAAAAACAAAATGATCAATAAATATCGAATAATAGTCAAAAAGAAAAGAAAATCGTTTGGTTTTTATTTGAATAGACGAGTAAATTAACTAATCAATGGCAAGTTGATCTTTTTTTTTGCTGTTTTTCCTACGAGAAGGTTATCTATCGCGAAGAAAATGCTTTTATTTTGTAAATATTCTGCATCGAAAGAAAAGAAAACAATATACACATACATGTTGAAGAAAGGAAATGTGTCGACTAGATCTGGCCTTTTTTTCAAGAGCAATAATTAAAGATTTCGAATTGATACATTTTTTTCTTCATTACCGATGAATGTGCAGAGAAAATAACAATAGACAAACATTTATCTAATCAAATGATTTACTATGAACGATAGACACGACCTCTTTTTTTTGGTTTCAATGTTGTTTTTATTGGAGAATGTTTTCATCCATAGAAAGTCAGACTAAATATTTTTTTTTCAAAAAAGTTAAAAAAATACACTGATGATGATGAATTGAATACAAGTTCACAGTTCATGGGAACATAATATCAAATCGAGAATTTTGTCTATTAAATCTATTTAGATAAAAATTAAATTCGATCGAAAGATTTTTTTTCCGATATGTGATTTTCATGCTTCTATGTCGATACGTTTTACAAATAATTATCAATTTCATTCGATATCAATCATGCTTTCACGATGTTTCTCATCAGTCTATCGATCTGTTAGTCAATATTTGCCGAAAAAAAAATACCATTTATTAACGAATTCATCACTACATGTTCATCATACACATTCGAAATATTCTATATCGAATATAACCTACGAACTATCATTTACATTCGGTTTAGGCATATTTCTATTCTATCTTATTTATCAATTGTTCGGAAATTTTATATTAATTCTATTGATTATTGTTGGAATACTCTGTATGTTTGTGTTTCTTTTTTTTTGTTGAGAATGAGATTTGATTTTGTTTTTTTCTTCTTCTCCTCATAGCTTCACTTTATAGTCTTCAAGATGCTTTACTCTATCAACCGAATGAACCTGATATCGCACGAACGATTGTGCAAACGCCAGATATGTTCTATTTACCATACGAATCCGTATCTATCGAAACAATTGACAAGGAAAAATTACATGGCTATCTTATTAAACAGACAGAACAAGCAGATCAATGTGAAACATTGATTTTTTTCCATGGCAATGCCGGAAATATTGGACATCGGTATGAACCATTTTGTTTTTTTTCTGTTTGTTTTTATTTAAATAAAATTTAGTCTTCAAAATGCTTATTTATTATATCGAGCATGTCATATAAATATTCTTCTATTCGATTATCGTGGTTACGGTAGATCAACTGGTATACCATCGGAATCAGGCTTGTATATCGATGCACAAGCTGTTTATGAATATGTTCGTAAACGTTCGGATTTAAATCAGGAAAAAATCTTTCTCTTTGGTCGATCACTTGGTGGAGCTGTTGCATTACATCTCGGTATGCTTTTGATTTTGATTCAAAATAAAAAATTATTTGTAATTTTAAGCCGCATATCTTGGTCAAATGGAAACGACACCGGCTTTATTTGCTGTGATTGTTGAAAATACATTTACATCAATAGCAGACATGGCTAAACAATTATTTCATGTTTTTCTACTTGATTATATACCGATTCTATGTTACAAAAATGTCGTACGTAGAAAAAAATGGAAAATAAACTTTGTTAATTTTGTGTTTCTTGGTTAGTTTTCATCATTATCGATAATTCGACATGTAAACGTACCGATTCTTTTCATTTCGGGTGCGCAAGATGAACTTGTACCACCACAAATGATGGCAAAACTATATGAAGTATGAAATTAGAAATTCATTTGAATTTTGTTGTTTTATTTTTATCTGATTGAAATTAGGAATGTAAAAGTTCAAAAAAACAGTTAATTATCATTCCCGATGGTCAACATAATACCACATGGCTTTCACATAATTATACAAATCAATTTCGACAATTTCTTTCTGAAGTTTGCATTTAGTTTTAGTTACAACTAGTTTTAGTCGTTTTTTTTCTTTTATTTTAGTGTTCGATTTCGACTGAATCAACTTCGACAACAACGATGTCAAATCTAAATTAAATATTTAGAAACGAAAAACAAAAGAATTTTGCATTTTTCTCCAAAATTAAATAAATTAATAATAAAAAAAACTGATATATTTATCAAAACAAAAGAAAATGAGTTCTATTGTATAATCGAAAATTCTATGTATATCAGTTCAATCGATAGATTGAAGCTGACAGCTATCATTGAATGTCGACATTCTTGTTGATAACTACATCGAAGAGTGTCGATTGACGGATATCAAAGACAAATACAAGAAACTTGTTCGATTCGCTGAGATAGACAAGAAAAACAATACGTCAATCTAATCTTAGTTTTGTCTATATACGTATTACTTATCGAGACGTATACATGTAGTTCTAGTATAACATCAAAATGGATTTTAATTAGATATATCTACATGTTTTTTTCCTTTTCTTTTTCGGTACTATCAAAATTAGTTTGATGTTGTTTTGATGAATAAATTGCTAACAAATGATCTTATTTCATAAGAATAACAGACTAATGTATATGTCTATTTCTTTGGAAGGTGTTTATTCAATATAATAATTCACTTATCTATCTGAAAAAAAGGAACTAATATAAATATGAATTAGACATTTCTATTTCTTCCTTTTTCTTTTTTTTGTGTCTCATACATATCTCTACATATTGATAAAGAATATATTTCTATTCGAAGATCAGTTTATTTTTTTTTGAATTATGTTCAACGAATTGTTTATCATTGTTGTTTGCCATTGTTTGTTAACTTATGTATCATCAACAACAATTATTTCCTATCCATCCTATGAAACAATAATGAATTCATTAATAGTCAATTCAACACTGCCATCATGTGAATACATATCATGTTTACAAACACGAACACAAGCAAATTTTTCTCATATAAATTTGTCGAATGAAAACCTTTTAAAATTATCAACCTACGAGAAATTTCGTCGACCATATATAATCACAACAACAGGTATCTATCGTGGTAGACGTTTGAAATATTCGAATGGTTATGTTGATCAATTTCTTGGCATTTATTATGCTGAAATACCACAACCATTGAACAAACCAATAAAGAAAATCTTCAATTATTCATTACAAAATGCGACAAAATTTAGTTCATCATGTTTACAATCGTTGACTATGGCAAGTAATCTTTCCTATGGTTCATTTGGTATGCGACAAAATTTTAGCGATGATTGTCTTTCATTGAATATCTATCGAGCTGATTTACGTTCAGGCGAACGACAAAAAGCCATTATGTTATTTTCTCATGGTGGTTCGAATCAGTTAGGTAGTGGTTCATTATTTGATGGAAGTATTTTAGCGAGTGAAGGAGATATTATTGTAATAACAATGAATTTTCGTTTGAATTATCATGGATTTCTATCAAGTGGAGATGATCGTGTTCAAGGTAATTATGGTCTTTGGGATCAATTATTAGCTATCGAATGGATCTATGAAAATGCGCATTTATTTGGTGGTGATAGAAATCGAATTGTTCTCGCTGGACATTCAGCAGGAGCTGGAAATGTTATGTTAATTCCTGGTAAATAAGAAAATGGAAATGATTCATTGAGTTCTTTCTTTCTTTCAGCAAGTCCACATTGTCGAGGAATGATCCGTCGAGTTATTTCTCAATCAGGCACTGGTCTTGCTCCTTGGAGTATAAATCATAGTCCATTGAAATTACTTGAACGTTTCTCAAAAGATTTCGAATGTCAACGATTGAATGATGAGGAAATGATCGAATGTATTAGAAATTTATTACAAAAAACCGACGTTGATATCTACCGGCTTCATTTAAGTTTAAATATCGGTATAGATTTAATTTAAAATTACCTTCAAACTATTGCTTGTTTCTTCTTAGCTGATGATAATCCATATCCGGTCATTGATCATGATTTTATCAATGATACAATTGAAAATACTCTTCTCAGTGATACATATAAAAACGTTGATTTTCTTACAGGTGTCACATTAAATGAAGGTCTCTATTTTGCTGAATATCATATCAAACATTTGTATCACGATTTACCAAATCAAACTGAAGAATACCGAAAGAAACGTTCGATGAATTCATTGAATGCGAGTGCTATGATTTCACCAGATATAACGTTAAATGGAGATCAAGAAAATAAACAAGTTATTCAATCGGATGCAAATACACTACCCGTTTCAAAGGCTTTTCTCGAACAGTTTATTCAATTAAATTACATTGAACGATATATTAAAGCAAATTTTGAAAATGCACAATGTTTTATTGAGAAAATTAAAGAACGATATAAATATCCAGCTAAAGATAATTTAATAAATCGATTACGACTCTACATTGATCTTGTTTCGGATTTAATGTTTAACTTTCATATGGTACATTGTTTAAATCTTCGTACAAAAATGTCAAGAAATAATTCAACAAATTATGCATATATTTATTCACATCGGCCAACATATAAAGTTCGAAGTGTATTTCGAGATATAATGAAAATTCTGCCCGATGCTATCGGACATTTTGCTGAATTAGGTACGGAAATAATACCAAGAGAAAAAGAAATAAAATGAATTGTTTAGATTATGTATTCGGTGTACCTTTGGCTCTAAATTATTCTCGTATTCATCAAAATGTGAATATGAGTTATTATCATTATTCGACAGATGAAGAAGATTTCAGTCGACAAATTATTCGCTATTGGGCAAATTTTATTAAAACTGGGTCAGTTGTTTTTGTTTTTCTTGAAAAAAAATCAAAATCAATCTTTCTTGTTATTTTAGCAATCCAAATAAAGATTTTCTTTCTACACAAACGAATGAAATCGAATGGCAACCATATCGACGTAATGAACACAATTATATGTTCTTTCAATTGAATTCGATTCGTAATGAACGAAATTATTTCGATACAATGTACGAATTTTGGTTGAAATATTTTCATATGGAAAAAACAGGACACTGTCAAAAATCATGGTTTATGAAGAATAAACGGTTTATGTTTATGATGAATAAACTGTTAATGTTTATTATCAGTTTAATCATATTTTTTGTTTGTTTTATGTGCATTTATTTTCTATGGAAATATTTTCAAAAGAAAAACAAACAACAATTCGAAATCAATTGTTCGCCATCAGCTTCAAACCCACCGTATCCTTCAAATCGTCTACCTGCATGAGAGAGATAGAATACGTATCTCACCTCCTTTTTTTTTCTTTCTTTTTTTTTTGTTTTTACATAAGAATAAAAATGAAAAAGAAATTTCTCATTGTTGTCTCTTATCTTAATCATAAATAATTCGTGTTGATGACGAATGTTTTGAGCTGTTCTTGGGATTGGGACGTTCACGAAATCTGTCTGACGGACGATGACGACGACGATCATCATAATCATCATCATCGACATAAATAACTTTGGGTTTTTGTGAACGTTTTCGATCGAGTTCATCTTCATAGATGTATTCAACATATTGAGGACTTTTTCGTCGTTGATTAACGACATCAACTTGATTTCCATGTTCATCAACATAAATATATTCATCTTCGTATTCAACCGGTCGATCATCATCAACATAGACGACTTCAGGACGACGTGAACGTACACGTGCAGGAACTTCATCAGCATAAACATATTCAGTTGTTTGCGGTGGTGGTGGTCGTCGAATCACTTTCGCTGCTCGACGAGCTGGTGGTGATTCAACATAGTAAACTTCGTCGTCTTCGTCTTCATAAGGTGCATCGCGAACAACTCGAACGTATCGTTGCGATCTCGATCGTACGAACGGACTGTCCTAGAATATTTATTTATGTCATTGAGAAAAAGAAAAATAATGAGAAGAATAGATCAATGATGACGCCTATTTTTTTTCTCTCTCTCTTTTAGAAATAAAAAAAAATCAATCGATGATTTTAAACTTCTATGGTTTCAAACATTTTTAGTTGTTATGTTGAATATATTTGTAACGAACAATGAAAGCGAGAAACGTTTTCCTCTCGTTTTTTTTTTTCCTCTCTTCTCTTTCTCAATTCAAAGTTAAAAACATAAAATAAAAGAGAAGAAAAATTGTTTTTTGTTCGCTACTATAGTAATATGATTCATGATGAGACAATGAGATTAGCAAAGCAAGCAAGCAAAGACAATTAGTATCAATAAACTTACCGAACGATAATCATCATCGTAAATGTACTCCGCAGGTGGTGGACCTCGACGTCGTTGAATGACATAATCATCGTTTGTTACGCGCATACGTCGCGATGGATCAGAGGGATGAGGAGGTGCGGGTCTTTGCGGATAAGCAGACGGGTTATTTTGTTGTGCGAAACGCACGGGTTTACGTCCGTAATCGACTTGATCACTCGATGGACTGAGAAGTTTTTGTGCAGGGCGCGATGGAGCTTTTCTTTGCAATGGGTCGGTTCGTTTTCTATCGGAAGGTTGTGGTGGTGGTGGTGGCGGCGGTTGAGCAGGAAGTGGAGCACGTCGAGTCCCGTTTACTTTCGAAAATTTCGAACTCGGTTCGTTTTGTTTGTTCGATACGAGGAATGTATCTGAACGAGGCGATGATTGTTTGATAGCGGTCGGTCGTGGTTTAGTTTTCGTTGGGTTCTTTGAATTGTAACCATTTTGATTGTTACGAAACTGTTCATAATAAGTTTTTGACATATAGGATGCTTTCTTTTTTTCTTTCACTCCCTCTCTCGTTTTCTGATGTCAAATTCAATGAAATGACTGACTGAGGAGTACTCAGACATTTTGCTGTAGTATGTTTTTTTTTTCTCTCTCGTTCTTCTGTTTAGATAAGTCAATATTGCTTTTGTTGAAAAAAAATTTAAAAAAAACTCTCCGTGTTCCTGTTGAACTAGTTATGGAGAAGAAAGAAAGAAAACGATTTTTTACCTGCGGCGCACGAGAGATAATTTGCGGACGTTGGACACGTTCTGTCATCGTCGTTGGATAGTGATACGGATAGTAGCCGAAACCACTTGAAATAGGCATAAATTCGACTTGTTCGAATGGTTTATCTTCGATTAAGAATATTTGATCGTTGTCAATTGGAGAAGAATTTTCGACAAAATCTTCTTCGTCGTTTTCGAATTCGTTCGTTGGAGTTAGTGTTGTTATTTGTGTTCCACACTCCTACAAATGAAATTGATTTCAATGATCTGAGCTTTTCTTTCCTTGTGTGCTTCGATAAATTGCTCGTTTTTAGTCAATAAATTTTCTTTGAAACCTTTGAAATGATTTATGTTTTGACTCTCTACGTTTTTTTCCCCTTTCTTACATGTGTATCAACTGCAACTGCTGATTGTCTCGATAGAGATGAATAAGTTGGACACGATGACAACGAACGTTGTGTATCGAATTCGGTTTGCAACTGTTGATTGACTGATTTGTCTAAACGATTTGTTGCTGATGATTGAAAGTTTTTGTTGACATTTTGTTGATCAAAAGGTAATGTTGTGTTTCTGATTATATTGGCAGGCAACTGTCGAAGTAATCGAGCACTTGTTTGTCGTTGTTCTCTATTTATTTGTTGCATCTCTCGTTGACACTTAAAGGCGAGAAGAGAAAGAAAAATAACGTTTCTGTTGTTATTCTTCCTTCGTTCCAAAGACAACGAACATTCGACTAAATCGTTTTTTTTTCTTACGTCAATTAAATGTAAAATTCACAGTTTTTTTTCGTCGTTTCTTGGTCCGAATACGAACGGAAGAAAAAAAGAAAACAGAAATTCATTTTCATTCTCAGTTTGAATTCAATTATTTGGTTTTATTTATTGTTAAAACACATGACGAAAGAAAATATTAATAATAAGATGAACTTAAAGGTTGTGCATAATTGTATGGGGCAAAAGAAAAGAAATAGAAGGCTGAGCATAGATTTTCTTAGCTTAGTTTTTTAGAAGAAGAAGAAGAAGAAGAAAAGAAAAAGAAGTTAGTGATTGAACAAAACACAAATGTCTAGTAAGTGAATTTCTAAACTAAAATGAGTGATTTATTCGTCTTCTTTGCCACGTTTGATCTGTCGAGTAAATGCGGCATAATCGAGATTGCCTTTTGGATCAAGTGGAGCACCATCAAGCATTTGACTGAACTGAAAATGAAAATATTTATTATCATATTCGTTCTGTTTTGCTCAATTTACCTCCATATCAGTTAATCCTTAAGAAGAAAAATAGAAAAATGTTAGCATGACCTTTCGAATAAGATAGGAAGTCTACTTACGATCATCGGGACGTCCTTCGCCAGTAAGAACTTCTCGTAGACTAACAAACATAGACGTACAAAATTATTATTTAGCAAACTTGCTTTTTTTTGCAAACCTTTTTTGATTAATAAATCCGGCTCCTTCTTTATCGAAATTTTTCCAGGCATTTAAGATAACATTTTCTTCATCAGTACCATTTAAACGGTCACCGAATAAGGTTAATAACATAGTGAAATTAACCGGACCTTGGGCTTCTTCAAGCATAGATTTCAATTCCGAATCTTTTGGTGCTTTGCCTATGAAAATAAAAACGTTTTTTCTCTTCTTTCGTATGCGTTACATTCATGTCGTTTTTTTACCAAGTGAAGCATAGACTTCTTTAAGATCATCCATACTGACTGTACCATCACGATCTTGATCCATGAGGTTAAATGCCTGAGAAACAAAACGGATCGGATGTTAATGTTTATTTAATATGTACATAGACGCAACGTACTTCTTTGAATTCTTGTACTTGTTTTTGATCGAACATGGAGAAGACATTGCTGGTAGCACGTTGAGCTTTCTTTTTTGATTTTTTCTATATGAAACAAGTTCGTAGGTAGGAGACATGGATGTAAAAAACAACAACAACGAAGGATTTTCTCTATCAAGGAAAGTAGTGGTGTAGTGCTGGTGGTAGTGGTGGACAAAGATGAGAGCATGAAAAATAAAAAATAAAAAGTCTTGTTCGTGTTTGTGTATTTCTTTCAACATGCAGAACATGAAAATTAATAAACATCATCGGTATTCATATGTGCGAAAGGACATACACGGTTTATTATGTGTACGAAGATGGATGAGTGTTACCAAAATAGGCCGACTTACCTCGTCTTTCTAGAAAAACGATTAATAAGATAACTTAGTTAGAGATTGACGAAAAATTCAGTAGGCATATGTTTAGTTTTTCTCTCAACGATATTCGTTCTCGAATATTTACTTACATCAGCCATTGTTAGATGAAATTTGAAAAATATCCGATAATATTAGAACTAATCTGATGTTGTCTATAGGACCGCAATCGACTACTTTCTGATGAAGAATCCAAGCAAAGGAACACTCAGTCTCTATCTATTCTTCTTTTTTCTTCTTCTCTTCTTCGACTTTTTTCTTCTTCTTCTTCTTCGTCGTCGTCGTTTCCTAATATTGTTGTTGTTATTGCAGAAGAAATTGCCTATTTTGGGTGCTGTCTTACACATTAAACGTAAGAACCGAAGAGAGAAAAAATGGATAACCGCTGTCGATATTAACGCTGTTCTTTCCTTTTCTCTCTATGAGAGATATGTTAACGTATGTCTAACTCTTAACATATACATATTTTTTGATGGCATATGCCGATACATCACGACCTAAAACGATCTCATCTTTCTTTCCTACTGTGTTCGGTATCCTAACTATAAAAGAAAAAGAGACCTAATCTGGTAAAATAGCATTAAGTCGACAACGACGAAGAAGAAGAAAAAAAAAGAAAGATTTGCTCTGGTTTGTATGGATATTATTGGAGACATATTATTGGTCTTTCAAACTCATCAGACAAAAGACAACGAAGAAGAAGAAGAAAGAAAATCAATGATGTGCCTTGAAACAGATACGAGAATTGTTAACATCATACAATAACCAAGATTATTCTTCGACGCGTTTTTTTCTTGCCTTTTTTATTCCTATTCATCAATAGAATTTCCAATCAAGCATATATCCAAGGCTAAATACAGGCATATTGGAAGATGGAGAAATAATAATAAAAATAAAAAGAACTCTTCCAAGACAATATACATATGTAATTCAACAGAAATAACCTTTTTTTTATTGATAACAAACTAATCTGACTTAAAACGCAAAAGTATGAAAAGAGAGAGAGAAAGAAAACAAACAAGATTAGCTTATAAATCGTTGATGAATATTTGTGATAAATTTGTTCGAAAGTTTTCGATTGATTCAAGATTATCTTTTGTTGAATTTGCTAAGAATTTTTCGATAATAGGCAATACGGAAATCCAATTATGTCCGCACGCATCTGCAAATGATATCATTGAGAGAAGAATTTTTTCAATCTGGTCAATATCATTTGAATCGATTGTTGAAAGATACGATGATAAACGTGAACACCAATGATGATGTTGAATTAATTCATCATGAATATTTATACTAGAAAAGAAAAACAATATATTAGCAATCGAAAGGTTATTTTCAATTGTCAAGCTCGACAATGACATTGATGTATACATCTGTATGAAGACGATCATTAGTTAAGTTCGAGCAAGAGAGAGAGAGAAAACTTACTTTTTATATGCATTATCTTTGTCATCGGTTGCCGACTTCTATTCAAAAGAGATTTAGATAAAAACACTGGTAACAATGATAATGATTATTTTACTTTTTCTTCAACGAGATCGCCGAGTAATTCGATGGTACGAATTTTCAGCCGTGAATTTGGTTCTGATTGATCGAAAAGTTTGAGAAGTGTTTCAATACCGCCGTGTCGAACAAAGTTATCTTGACCTCGAGGAAAATTTCGAATTAATGTTGAGAGTGCGAAAACAAGACGATTTTTTGTATTAGAATCAGTTTCAATGTTTAGTAAACGTAATAATGATGGAATAAAACCTAATTCTAAACCTTTCGATTGAACTTGAGGATTTCTAAAGCAAAAACGAAAATAACAAAAAAAACAATCAAAACGTGATTATTTACCCTTGAAAGGCAGCACCGAGTGCTAAACTTGTTAAATGTCGAGTAGTTTGACTTGAGTTTAATAATTGAAGTAGAACATCTAAACCATTGATATCAGCAAAGAATCGCGCATTGTCATACTAAAAATATCATCGTACGATTAAAAAACAACATAAAATCTCTTGTTTTCTTTTTTTTTTTATACCTGATGAAGATAAAATTCTAGATCAGTTAGAATCGTTTTTCGATCTTCATCATTTGCAGTTTGACTCAATTGTTTGAGAAGATTCGTTAGAATTTCTTGATCAGTTTGAACTTTTAAATTCATAGATTGAAAATCGTTTTTGAGCTCATCATATGATCGATATTTTTTCTTAATATTTTCGACATGTTCAGGATTTGTTGGTACATCATCTTTGCTTAAATCGAGATTTGCAAAAGCTCGTTCGAGATTCTCTCGACTGATTTGTTCTTGTGCGTTGTCGTTCGAAGAAATCGCAACAAGATCGTTCGATTTTTCATTGGTTTCGAGTAGTTTAGCTTCTCGAAGGCCAGTTTGAAGATTCAATCGAACATGAAGACCTGCAGGAATTGCTTGGCCTAAAAATTGATCTCAATTTTTGATTTGATCGAAAGATTTTCATACCTTCTTTAACAACTTGCCATTCATTACTTGGAATGAATTCTTCGTGATTTTTTATAAAACTTTCTGAAAACGAAAAGTTCAATGAAGAGATTTGGCAATTAGTTCGAAAGTTTGTACCTTTCGATTTTTCGGTTTGAATCGGAATTGAAGATAATGATGCGCATGTAATTGAGAGAATAACAACTAATGAATAAATCAACGACATTGTTTTTCAGAATGAGAGTGAGACCGACAAGTACCTCGAATATAAATACTGAAAACAGCTGGTGCAATCGACCAGAAATTTCTGAGGCAAAGACAACGTGCTGATCAATCGTTCGTTCGACACATCACATTTCATCACTAAGAAATTTGATGACGCGGACCAATGAAAATCTTTCGATAGAGTTCGTTAGTTCATCTGTCTATTTCTTCTGCAAACAAATATCGATGGTCCACTTCGAATGAATGTCAATTGTCGAAAGATATAAAGTTCGTGTTGATTTCGAATTGAATTTGAATAAAAAGATGAAAAAAAACTCTATAGGAAATGGGCGTTGTTGTTATGGGAAAAGTCGAGCCGGTGATTTATGTTTGATCATACTGAATCGAACTCGTGTTGAAGTGACGAATATTTACTATGAAGAAATCGAAACTGATTCGTGTGTTTCAGTGAACATGTTCGATTGAGGGTGTTGAGGGTGCGGTTAGAATAATCTTATTGATATTGCTCGCTTTTAAATAAGACTTCTACGTGTAAATAGAGCTCATTAAGTTTGATCCAATGATTTTAAGATGTATTAGTGCTTATTTTATGTATAGAATTGTTTTATTTCTGCAACAAGAGTCGTTTTTCGAAATAAAATGCTCTTTTGCGCTAATAATTTCGAGACTGTTTTGTTGCTCATTATCAGAAACCCTTTTTGTTTTTGCAGTGAGATCGATTTATTTTCAAAATTCAGTTTGAAATTTAAAGAGCCATTGTATGGGATCAGGACATGAGACTAACCAAAAGATTTGATTGTCACCAATGCCAATTCCACTTTCACGGAATTCATAAGTGAAATGATAAGTTCCGTAGATTGTCGCTCGAAATTCTTCGGATGAATAAGTTTTTGCTACAACGAAAAGCAAAATCAGTTCAATTGACAAATCTTTGTAGAGTTTTTTACTAACAGAATAAAGTGATTTAATTTGATTCTTCATTAATTGTCAAACAAAGATTGCGAATATTCATAATATTCGATTCGAATGACGTGACTTCATCACATTCACTTCGTCATATTTCGAGAATATTTCTTGTTCAATTTTAAATCAAAAATATTGATGACAATCTCAAGCTTTATCTCGATAGATCAATTTATAAAGATGTTTCGACACATGTTCAGCTGGATTTTCTCTTTAATTTACTCAATTTTATTAAATCATATAAAAAAATCACACTTAA
>Ga0209915_1000333_pt1 | contig 126406 bp, 77 predicted proteins | sample ThiBiot_750_plan_FD_183952 | JGI IMG/M metagenome (GOLD analysis project Ga0209915, IMG submission 183952) | Wastewater bioreactor microbial communities from Cape Town, South Africa - Thiocy_cont_750_plan (SPAdes) | ecosystem: Engineered > Bioreactor > Thiocyanate-remediating >... | reverse complement strand
ACGGCCAACTCTCAATTAGAGAAGTTTGGCTTACAAAGGTTATATGCCAGAACTAATGCTGGTTTTGAGCTTAAAGTTCAGGCTAACATTTTGGCTTTAGCTTTCACCAACTACTAGCAATCAAGGTAATAAATCAATCAATGATTGATTAAGGTTCTGGGAAATCCAGGCAAAATAACTCCAAAAACGGATTTCCTTAGAACAATGAGTAGGGTTCAATGATTAAACCGCTTTCCATAAGTCGTTTGGCCAATCTAGGGGCAAACACCATTTACAATGCCTTTCTGGAATACAGGTTTCAGTTCAATTCGATTACCTCACGGGCTAAAAATCGTTTTGCAAACAGGGATTGGCAAAGTGGTCAGTCTGACGCGGTGGAGCGGTTGGAACTTTACAAGAAAGTCATTGACCAGCTTGTAACCTCAACCCAACCACTTCTGGAGGAACGCCTCCACGAAAAGCTGGTCTGGGCCAGTATAAAAGCGGTCTATTCCGGTCTTATTTCCCAGTGTGAAGATTGGGAAATCGCCGAGACCTTTTTTAATTCACTGACGCGAAGGATTTTTGTCACGGTTGGTCTGGACCCCCAAATTGAATTTGTCGATACCGATTTCGATACTCCTCCGACTCACCCAAAATTTAACCTGTATAAAGTTCTATCCTGTGAAGGGTCTCTGCCCGATTTGGTCCTCAGTATCTTGAGTGAATACGACTTTGGCTGTGAATTCGAGAACCTCCGGCGAGATGTTGGGGCAATTTATTCTGAAATCGCCCGGTATATGACCCAATTACAATCTTCAAAATTGGAGGATATTTCTGACAAAATCGAAAGAGCAGAGATGCTTAAGTCGGTTTTTTACCGGGGCAAAAGCGCCTATTTGATTGGCCGCTTGTTTACTTCTTCCGAGAAGTTGATTCCTTTCGCCATTGCCCTTCTTAACCCTGTTAAAGGAATGGTCGTAGATGCCGTCTTACTTGAAGAAGACGAAATAAACATTTTATTCAGTTTTACCCGCTCATATTTCCAGGTCCAGGTCATCCGCCCCTATGATATGGTCACTTTCCTGAAATCTATCATGCCCCAAAAGCGGACCGCCGAGCTTTATAACTCGATAGGCTTTAACAAACATGGTAAGACCGAATTGTATCGCAATCTGCTTGAACACCTCGCAAACTCCTGCGACAACTTTGAAATTGCCAGGGGAATTCCGGGTATGGTTATGACTGTTTTTACCCTCCCTTCGTATGACATTGTTTTTAAGATTATCAAGGACCAATTCGATTATCCGAAGACCAATACCCACAAAGAGGTGATGGAAAAGTACGACCTGGTTTTCAAGCATGACCGGGCCGGGCGCTTGATTGACGCCCATGAATTTGAACACCTGAAATTTGAGCGAGCACGGTTTTCAGCCGGGCTTTTAGCAGAACTCCAGCGTATTGCCTCCCAAAATGTCAGAACCCAGGGTAATTTTGTCATCATAAAACATGCCTATATCGAACGCCGGGTCACACCCCTTAACCTTTTTATCCGGGAAGCAAGCGAAAGTGATGTCCTTGCAGCCGTCCTCGATTGCGGTAATGCCGTCAAGGATTTGGCCGCTACTAATATCTTCACCGGAGATATGCTACTCAAGAACTTCGGGGTTACCAGGCATGGCCGGGTAGTATTTTATGATTATGACGAGTTATCGCATGTCACCGATTGCAATTTCAGAGAGTTTCCTGAACCCGAAACAATAGATCAAGAACTTGCCGCCGAACCCTGGTTCAGGGTTGATGAAAATGACATCTTTCCGGCTGAATTTAAATCCTTTCTCGGTCTGAACGGCAAGTATCGGGATTACTTTGTCAAAAACCACGCTGACCTGTTTAAAGTTGAATATTGGTGGCAATTACAAAATCGCCTTAGAAAGAGCGAAATTTTAGACATTTTTCCCTACAAAGAGAGCAAACGCTTATCGAAAGAACCTCAGTAAGCGAAAATGGTAGTAGAATGATTACTATTTTCTATCAAAAGGGACAAGGAATCTTTTTATCCAGGCCGGGTCCAGTATGGTGGATGGTTTTCCGGTTTTGGAGTTTGCTGCGGAAAATTATTTGTTCTGGCAAATTTCCTACTTTACTCAAGACAATCACTGGGAAATTCTTAAGGAAGATGGCGTTACCTATATCTTTGGCGGTCAACCTGAAGCGGTGCAGTGGGGGGTTAAATGGCACCTTTTCTTAATCCCTGGCATGTTTCCTCCACTGTTGATTACCACTTAACCTCCACCCGGCGGCCCTGCTCGGCGCTTTCAACGGCTGCCAGGACCATCGCAAGACTTTTTAAATTGTCAATACAGACCGTTTCAGGGGTCTGACCGGTTCGGATACACTCGACCATTTCCGCAATTATACTGGCGTGGCCGGAATCCCTTCCGGCACTAGGCACTTCGGGTACCTGAACCTCGTTTAATTCCGACCGGAAACCTCCTGGCTGGGCTACCACCTTGGCGGAAAAACCCTGGCCGCCATCCCATTTCAGGCTTCCATTTGGCCCGACTATTCGCCAGTCGCTTTCCCAGTTTGTGTTTAGACCTTCGGTGCACCAGCTACCCCGGTAGGTGTAAACCAGCCCGTTACTCATCTCAAATATCGCCACTGCCGAAGCGCCCTGCTCGAACCACGAACCTGCCGGGTTCCACTCTTTGCAATAAACCGATACAGGGTCGGCCCCACTGATAAACCGAGCCGTATCGAAGGTATGGATTGCCATATCAACCAGCAAAACATGAGGCATCGTCAGGCGAAAACCCTCAAAATGAGCGCCCAGGTAAAAATCGCTATTCTGCGTGGTAAACGGGCCAAGCGTACCGGTTTTGATAAACTCTTTTAACCGCCTTACGTTTGGGTCGTAGCGGCGGTTCTGGATTACCGCGTAAATTTCCCCCGCTTTCTGGGCTGCCGCGACCATTTTCCGGGCATTTGCCAGGGAATCAGCCATTGGTTTCTCACTTAGGACGTGACAACCGTGGGCCAGGCAGTCAGGGTCACTTCCGTATGGGCCTGGAGCACCCGTCGTGGTTACTTCCTTCATCCGAGTCAAAATGAGTTCAGATGAAGGAAGTAGCCACGACGACCCAGGATAATTGTTAACGTATCTGGAACTACACCGCCAAAAAAGTAGCCCAAACTGCTTGTACCCAGTGTTCCTCAGCCTTGAAAATCGTCTTGATCCTGACCGCCATACTTAGCTGGTTAACCTAAGGTCCCGCTTTTAATTTAGCCCAGCCTCAATCTCCTTTTTTCTTTTAACCCTCAAGCCCGTTTCACTCTAGCCGGGGAAAATATCCTGCGGCAAAAAGGCCGACACAATCCAGTTAGGCGCGTCCACTACTTCGCTTATCTTCAGGTCAACCGCTACGCTGCAAAGCACATAAGCGTCTTCCGGGGAAAGCTGGTAGGTGCGGCCCAGGTAATCAATCATGTAGCGGATGCAATTTTTGGTAGATTCCATTAGATCAGGGCCGTGAGCGGTGGTAACGTAATAGCCCCTTCGGTTGGTTTTATCCATCCGGCTGCCGTAAGTGAAGAACTGCAACTCCTGGAGCGGCTGATTTTTATGCAAAGTCACCTTGAAGGTGACCGTCATTGGGCATTCGATGGCCGTTCCGCATACTTCCCCATCTCCTTGAGCGGCATGCCCATCACCAAGCGAAATTAAAGCTCCGGGGTAAAGAACCGGGAGTTTGATCCGGCTACCTTTGGTAAGCTGCTTAATATCAACATTCCCCCCGTTCTGGCGGGGTGGGATGGTGTTTAAAACTCCGGATTCCTTTGGGGCTACTCCCATAACCCCCATAAAAGGGTCAAGCGGAATAGTTATGCCAGTAGAGCCAAAAGTAGCTGTGTCACCCTTGGTCAAATTCCATGTCACAAGGTGAGGCGTGGTAAAATCCTCTGCTAGCAAGCTGAAACCAGGAATAATAGCCGTCCAGCCCCAACCCTTGGGCTTCAAATCAAGAACTTCCAGCTCAACCACGTCTCCTGGCTCAGCGTCTTCAACCGCCACAGGGCCAGTAAGAGGGTGAATGCGGCTGAAGTCAAGGTTCCTAAGTACCGCTAAATCCGCTTCCAGAGCGAGTTGCCCGTCAGAAGCCTCTCTGGTTTCCATCTCTACAATTTCGCCGGAGCGGACGGTAAGTAACGGACCAAGGCTATTGTCCCATTTGGCATAAACTTGCTCATCTCCCAGATGGTAAGTTTTAATCTCAGTAGTCATAGTAACTCCTTCCCATTTCCCTTTTTCTCTCGGCTTCCTTTGGTATGTGTCAATTCAAAGTGTGTGAATAGTATCAGCCCCGCTCATATTATAGATAGAGCGACAGCGACCGCAACCTTTCGACCAATTGAAAAGGTCTTAATAACCATTAGGCCTGTTCTGGGTACCTGGGCTGTCCGAGCTCGGATGACGGAAGTAGCCAGGACGACCCATCAGGCGCTCACAATTTGCATTCGCATTTGGAGCTTTAATGGGAGTATTTTTACACTTCGATGCCAACTCCTTCGGCTACTTGCTTAAATTTAGATCCAAATTTTGCATCATTTTCTCGAATCAAATACTTTGGTCGCTGCTCAAATGGGTTCGCCTCTCGGAGTTGTTGGGCGGTCCATTCATCAGTAGGATGAGATGTAATACCAACATGTTTAGTTCAAACCAATATCGTTAGCATTCTAGAAAAAATTTACCCTTAATGCATTTATATTAATTGTAACCCTGGTGGTTCATTAAAACCTGGTTTGGGTGATACCACACCTGAAAAAGTGTCATGAAGCGGTCAAAACTGATGGGCTAGAATTACAAAAGTGAGTAAATGAAACATTCTTGCTCCGATTCTGGTGGGTTTCCAACCTTTGGTTAGACCTAAAAACTGTAATTCCTTCTCGATTATCCGTACCTTGACAATACACAAACTTAATGTACTACAGATGGAAAAGGTTTTGTTAAAGGAGGGTTCAAATTCTAAATCTACCAAATAATGGGCTTATACTGAGGCTATCGTTTGACTTTTAAGCCATAACAGAACCAACTCTAGCATTCACGATAACAGGCTGACAAAATCCAGGAGTGTGATAAAGTTAACACTAAAATCCGATTTTAAACTCTTGACGCACCTCATTTTTTAATGTAACCTTTATTCATCGGCTAAGTAACAACTTAGCAAACGCAAACAATTCTTACTTAAAAAATTACGGAAGTAAAAGGGAACTTACGTACCCGATGGTACATGAGTTAACTGAAAAGTTATCCAGGCATTAAGTCCATAACTCACTGGGTTTCTTAGTTATTCTATTTACCTGGTGATGGATAACCAAAACCATTTTAATTACACAAAGCATTATCGGTTATAGCTTTTGAAGCAATTCGAATATATAACTGATAATAATAGGAGAATTGAACGATGGCTGACAAAGTACAAGCGCAATACGAGCAGTTAGACCAAATCGTTAGTCAATTAAATCAACAGGCTCAGGCCGTTGAAGATGTGAATAACAAATTAAAAGGCCCCTATGAGGAGCTTGTTCCTGACGGGTGGAAAGGTAAGGGTGCTGATCAATTCAAACAAGAAATGGATCAGAGGATCTTTCCTATGCTAGGCAAGATGAAAGACGCTCTGACTCAGGCTTCGAGTACTACCAAGCAGATGGCGGAGACTTTCAAGCAGGCGGAGGAGGAAGGCAACAACCTCATTATTAGCATCCAGATACAGTTTTAGGTTAAATAGCAAGCAAAGGAGAAAACAATGGCTAACGACGAGATAAAACTAGATTACGCAAAAGCTGACAAAATGGCCTCTGCCTTTAAGGCCGGCAAGGAGGAGCTTGAAGGTGTTAAGCAGGCGATGACAAAGATAGCTTCCGATCTTGAGGGTGGTGCCATGCTCGGTACGGGTGGTGAGGCTTACGTTCATGCTATCCGAGAAGTATTTCTCAAGAACCTGGATAAGTTCATCCAAAAAATGGAAGAAGAAGCAGGCGATGTGAATAATGCGATTAAAGATATGCAGGCGGCCGATAGTAGTGCCGCTTCGGCAAACAAAAGTGTTGGTTAGGATTGCATTAAGCTACTCTCGGTTGATCTACTGTTAGTTATTTATGCGGGTCAAAATAGAGTAGCCCATCTTATCTTTCAGTGAGCTAAGCATTACAGATTAACGGATCCGGCATTAACGGGCTTAGTAAAAGTTTATTTTCACAAACAAAGTTTAACCCTTAATGCCTGAATCTAAATATAAACCATGGAGGTAATTATGAGTTTTCTCAGCATGATTTTTGGTCAGGTTGAAAGTTCTATTGCAGGAATCAGGCAAGTAGTTCAGACCGTAGAGCAAGCGGCGTTAGCACCCATAGCAGCGATGGCTCAGCAAGTCGTAGGCGGTGCATGGAAGGGTGATGGTGCCGATGCTTTTGTAAATCAGCTTATGTCCATTGCAACGCCTAAACTTCAAAAGATGAACCAGGCGGCCACGTTGTATCATACTAATATCGGAAAATCGCGCGACACAATACAGCAGGCTGATCAGAAAGTAGCCGGTCTAGCCAAGAACCTCGAGGAACCCTTTAATTTCTTCAAGTAGGTTTACACTGTAGCAGTATTGTAATTCTATTCATTTAAGTAAAAATTAACATGGAGGTATGTAATGGCAGACGTAGTTGATATGAAGGTGCCGGAAGTTCAGGCAATGGCTAAATCTCTTGATACTATTAGCACGGTACTGAGTACTTGCTCTAAAACGCTTCAGGTTATCAGCATGGCGTTAAAATCGAACATTTTTACCGGTCTGGTCGGAGCGGCCGCTATAGTTTGGATTGACACTTACAGGCCACGAATTGATGATATGGCTGACAAGACCGAAAAGTTAAGCCAGGCAGTAACTAAATCGGTTGAAGCCTTTCAAAATGGTGACATGGAAGCATCCAATTTATTCATGACCGGTCTGTAAGCATAGCCGGCCACTGGCTCCTATCTATGAGGCAGGGTTTTTAAGCTAAACCCTGGATAAAACGACGTTTAGCAGGATTGTAATAACAATTGCAGTTATGAGCAGGATAGCCAGAAGCATAAACGCGGTCCGTGGGCTTAACCCCCGATTGCGTTTTGTTTCTGGCGTGTCTTCAAAAGCCGTACTCAGTAACTCTTTAAGTGCATCCGCAACGTTGTTTGGTCTCTCTGAAGGGTTTGGCATGGTAAACCTGATTGCCAGAATGGCAGCAGGCCTCACATCCTCAATCCGGTTCATAGGTACGCGGCGGTTCGCTCTTACAGCTTCATAAACCTCAGAATCATTAGATAACCGGAAAGGAAAGGCCGGTTGTCCGATCAATAATTCGTAAAGAATAAGTCCCACGCCGTATACATCAGTACGGTAATCGGCGTAAGGTCTTTTCCCAAGCAACTCTGGGGCAGTATAGGCGGGAAGAACAGCATCTTTATACCAGAAATTTATAATGTTGTCGGGAGTACTTACAATACCCAGGTCAATAAGCAAGATGGTAGGTACAGCCGGGTCTCCCTCAAAACGGACCAGAATCGATTCCGGGCAGAGACCGCAGTGCAAAATCCCTATGCTATGCATGAGGGCAACTGTACGAGCCAGATTTATCTCGAGCCATCCAATGTGGTAAACCCATAACTGGGGGTTTTTAATTAAGCTATCCCTTAGTGGTTCGCCTTCAAAGTATTCAAACAGGAAGAAGTAGAGTAAGTTTCCTTTAAACATGGCCTTGCCATAGCCTTCGGTGCCTGATTTGTTGCTATAAGGAGGGATCAGCCTGGGTAAACCGCTGTTATATTTGTTATATTGTTTTTTACCCGCAATTTCCTGTAGAAAACTGACCTCCCGCTTGATACGATTGGTATGCTCTGGCCCTGGATGGGCAACTTTCAGCATGATTTTCTTTTTATTAACTTGCGCCTCGTAAAGTGTTGCGGAACGCAGGACAGTAACCAGGCGAATAATCTCAATATCGCCGAGCAACTCACCGTATTCAAGAATATGTGGAGACATCTCCGCAGGGCACGAGGCTTCATGACAAAAGAGGTTACTGTCTGTTGAAGAACGCTCACATTGCAGGCAAATTTGTTTCAAAGCTAATTCCTTTTGTATTATGTTTGACTAATTGTGTTATGTTAGACTAATCACACTCTATTAAGTTATAACGAGTCTGTCAAGGTCTAATCTGCTTTATTAACTAGAAAATACTTTAGATAAACATGAATTATATAGATCGTCCACCACGCATCCAACCAGAATTACCGTTTAATGAATTTGAAATTCCAGAACCGCCGACCAAAGAAGATCAGACCTGGATTCGGCTGCTTCAGATTGGCGTTCCAGTTATAACTGTGCTTGGTTTTATACTTGTATCTGTTCTGGGTTCTGGCTCAGGTGGTCTTTTGTTGATAATACCAATGGTGTTATCAATAGTAGCTTCAGTTACCTTCTCACTATATAGTTATAGCAAAGAACGCCAGAAAATTTTTGAAGCTGAAAAGGCTTATGAAAGTCGTCTTATTGAGCTAAATAAGGAAATGCATACCTGGCATGACCTGCAACGGCGTTTTTATGTACATAATTACCCTGATATAAATGAACTTCAATCTATTGTGGTGCAAGCGAACGGCGAAGCTGTAAAGTTTGGAGAAATACAGAGACCCATAGCCCGTTTGTGGGAAAGACGTACGAGCGATGCCGACTTTGGCTTTGTTCGACTTGGTATCGGTACCTTACCATCTACGGTTACCTATTCTCTGAAAGGCCACACCGAGGATCGAAGTAGCCAACTTACGCGAGCAGCTCTAAAACTTGATGCTGACTCCCGGTTTGTTACCGATGTGCCGGTAGTTATTTCGCTTCGAAAACCTGCTGAAGAAGATGATGACGAGGATGAAAATAAAAAAGAAAAAAAGGAAGAATCTCTTTATACTCCCTATACCCACGCGCTTGGTATAGCCGGTAGACCTGAAGCAATTTATGGATTTGCCAGAACTCTGCTGGCTCATTTCGTAGTGTTTCATTCACCCTCAGACGCTCGCCTCTTTGTGCTGGCTAACAAAAGTCATGAATGGGAGTGGACTAAACCGTTACCACACTGTAAAGGGCATGAACAAAATCTCAATCATTGCTTTGTAAGTGAGATAAAAGAAGATACCGACGCATACGAGTTTAACGATGATAATGAAGGTGAGCTTGAGAAATTTCTCGAAGGGATTCGTAAAGAGCTTGCTCAACGGAAAATTCGCTTGCAGGAGCATGAAGGAAACGAGGAGCGGGGAGATGTTACCCTGCCGCATTTAGTAGTAGTAGTTGACCTGCTCGATCTGGGTGATAAAAATTCACCTTTACGGAATATCGAAAGTGATGCTGCAATCTCCATACTTCTTGAGGAAGGTGCTCAACTAGGGGCCAGCATAATATTTCTGGTACCTGACCGAGGTAAAATCCCAGGCGGGTGCGAAGCGGTATTAGAAGTAGCCCATACAGCCCCGGCTACCAATAGCCAGAATCAATTCAATAAAAAGCTTCATTTTCGTTTCGCTGAAATTGGACTAAACGGTGATCATTACGTTGGGGTGGCAGACGCTTTTAATATCCAGCAAGCCACTCTACTGGCGTTTAATTTATCGCAGTTGGCTATCCGAGAGGGAAGTGGGGCCAGTCTGGCTAGCGCCGTACCATTTTTGGACTTGATGGCTTATAAAACCCTGCAGGAGCTTAAACAAGACGCATGGGGGCGCTGGCAGGCCAGCAAGGAACCCCGCTATAGCAACTGGCTTCGAGTGAAAATGGGTCTAATGGCAGGTAACAAACCCCGTTCCCTGGTATTTTCAGCCAAGCGGGATGGCGTTCATGGAATGGTGGCTGGTAGTACCGGTTCAGGCAAATCAGAGCTTCTGATTTCGCTTATTACCGGTATGGCCTTGAATTACGACCCGTCTGTACTTAATTTTGTTTTAGTTGACTACAAAGGCGGCGGCGCATTTAGTGAGTTCGTGGCGCTACCCCATTGTGTCGATATTATAACTAATCTCGCTCCTGACGGTGTTACCCGTATGTTTACGGCTATTCAAGCAGAGATGAAACGCCGTCAGGCCCTTAATGTTGAGACAAAAACCAAGAATATTGTGGAATATCGACAGAAAGGATTGCATCACGTCAAGCCCTATCCATTTCTGTTTATCATCATTGATGAATTTGCCGAAATGATAGCTGACCGGGCAGAATTTAAGGGCGAGCTTGAAAGTATTACACGGGTTGGACGAGCGCAGGGCATTTCTTTGATTCTGGCAGCACAGAGGCCCAGCGGTGTTACCGATCAAATGCGCTCGAATATCAAGTTCCGGATCTGTTTACGGGTAGAGACACCAGGAGAGAGCCGGGAGATGCTCCGGCGGACTGATGCTGCCTTCTTACCACCCAGTATTCCAGGACGAGGTTATTTACAGGTGGGTAACGAGGAGATTGAGCTTATTCAATCTGCCTATACCGGTGATAAATTTGTTGATCCGACTAATAATCCTGTACTTCCGGTAATATGGCCGGATCGGGGGGGTCGTAATTACGAGCTTACAGAAGAACAGGCTCCGCCGGAACTATACAAAAGCATCATTACCATCTTTAATAAAATGGCAAGTGAAAACCATTATGAGGAGCAACATGCTCCCTGGCCTGCTTTCTTACCCAAGCACCTGGCGCTGTCCGAACCGCTTATCTCAACCGATCAAACGCAACCTACGATTACAGCGAAGCAGTACCTTAATAAGGTTGACCAGATAACGATGGGACAAGATCCAGAAGAAACCCTGACGCTTAATCCTGCTATTAATCAATGGCTGGACGGTCAGAACGGCTGGACTGACCAATTAGACTGGGATAAATACGCAATGCGCCCGGTAATAGGCCTGGTTGATAATCCTTATGCAGCTCAGCAGTTGCCTTTTACCGTCGATCTTCCGCGTGGACATGCAGTTGTCTTTGGTACATCGGGATCCGGCAAAACTACTTTTATTCGAACGCTGGTTACTAGCCTTGCCGCCCGTTACTCCCCCGATCAATTTCACGCTTATATTCTTGATCTTGGTGGCCGAAATTTATCCGTTCTGGGCAATCTTCCTCACGTTGGCGCATTAATATTACCTGATGAGGAGGGTTACCAGGAGCGCGTTCAGCAAGTTATTCGAGAAATCAATAATATTGTGGAAAAGCGCAAAAATGCGCTGAGTCTGGCACGCGTTACGGATGTGTACCAGTATAATCAGCAAAATCCCGAACAACCATTGCCCCCTATCCTGGTGGCGATAGACAATTTCATTGAGTTTATTGAGACTTTTGGGGTCGAGAAGGACAATGTAGAGAGTATCCTCACGGGTTTAATTACCCTTGCCCGACAGTCCAAGTCCTACGCAGTTCATTTTCTAATTTCAGTTAACCGGCTGGGAGACCTTTCAACCCAGCTATTTAGCATTTTTACAGAACGATTTGCTCTCCGTCTGGCCGATAGTACCGAGTACCGGTCATTAGTTGGTAGCAGTGTTCCGGAAATCGGAGATATTCCCGGTCGAGGTTATACTCAACTCGATGGGTATGCTCTTAGTTTCCAGGTGGCAATTCCAATCGCTTTGAGACAAGATAATAAAGCGGAGCCAACCAACGAGCTTAAAGAGTTGGATCTATTGGTTCAGCAGATTTGCAATTATGTAGATAAAAGCGGTCAACAGTATAACTTGCCGGTTAAAGTAGGCAGCTTACCCAAGTCTATTCTGGATAAAAAACTGATCGCCGATAAGCATATGCTAAAGCTGGACGCATCTTTCCTGGAGGGCTTGTATAGTTCTACTTCCCAGGAGTGGAACAATAGTATCGACCCGGCAAAATGCGATTGGTTGAGTGTTTTGATCGGGGTTTCCTCCGGTAATAAACCCCGAAAGCTCAAATTGGAAGCCAAAGAAGATGGCGTCCATGGTATGGTAGCGGGTGGTACTGGCTCTGGTAAATCAGAACTGTTAATGACCCTTATTGTTAATCTAGCCCTTGGGTATAATCCCGATATTCTAAACTTTGTGCTTGTGGATTATAAAGGTGGGGGGGCTTTTAAACCCTTTGAGAAATTGCCGCATGTTGTCGATTCGCTTACCAATCTAAATAAATCGGCTGTAAGACGTATGTTCACCTCAATTATAGCTGAGATGAACCGGCGTGCGCAGTTGAATACCGCGACACTTACCGCCAATATTGTCGAGTACCATCAGAAAAATTATCATAATACCCATGCTCCCTACCCGCATTTGCTTATCATTATTGATGAATTTGCCGAAATGATAAGCGACAGCCCGGAATTCGGGCAAGCCCTTAATAGTATTACCCGGCTTGGCCGGGCGCAGGGTGTATATCTCTTGCTGGCTGCCCAGCGCCCTGTTGGGGTTTCCGACCAGATGAGAGCTAACATTAAATACCGGATCTGCTTGCGCGTAGAAGGTGCTGATACTAGTCGCGAGATGCTCCGCCGTTCTGATGCGGCATTCCTACCGAACGGTATGCCTGGCCGGGGCTACTTGCAGATTGGCAATAATGATATAGAACTCATTCAGGTAGCTTATGCCGGTGAGAATTATGATTATGCACCCTTAACCGAAAGAGGAGATAAACCCAAGTTTTTTGAGATAGTGGTACAGCTTTGTAATGATTTGGAAGCCCGGTTCAAAAAAGATAAACTTTCAATTCCCCAGAAAAAATTAACCGGCGCCCAGCAGTTATCAGACAAGGATCCAAGTGGCCTGGAGATACCACGGCGTCCCTGGCCGGAGGCTTTGCCTTCAACCTTAGAATTTTCTTATAACATGGTTGCAAAATATGTTGATCAGGATAGCCAGCAATTAATGAAGCTGGATCAAAATAAACCGCTTATGATCAACCCCTACATCAATGATTGGCTCAGCGGCTCTGGGAGTTGGCCCAGCAAATCATGGAGTAAAAGGGCTATGGAAGCGGTGGTCGGGCTGGTAGATGATCCCAACAGCGCCCACCAGTTACCGCTTACGGTTGATTTTAAACGCGGCCATGTAGTTATTTTCGGAGCTTCCGGATGGGGTAAAACAACCTTTTTGCGCTCTATGGTACTTAGTTTGGCTTCTACCCACTCGCCGGATGAAGTAAACTTCCATATCCTTGACCTGGGGGGTCGGAACCTGGAAGTACTCAAAGATTTTCCGCAGGTTGGTACAATAATTGTGCCGGACGAACGGGGTTATGAAGAGCGAGTCCAACAACTTTTGAGAGAGCTAAACGATGAGATTGACAGGCGTAAAAAGATCTTTGGGGCCCTTACGCTCTACCAGTACAACGCACGACCTGATGTAACAACAAAATGTCCTGCAATTGTCGTAATAATCGACAATTTCGCCGAATATATTGAATCTTTTGGCACTAATGCTCAACCAGATGATGCTAATAATTTATTCAATATTCTGGTAACCCTCATCCGACAGGCAAAAGCTTATGGCTTACATTTTGTTATTACTGCCAACAGGCTCAATCTATTATCAAGCAAACTCTATAGTTTGTTCACGGAACGCTTCACCCTCCGCCTCTCTGACCCCGGTGATTATGTAGGAATTGTTGGCTCCAATATGCCTGATATTGAGGAAATCAGTGGGCGTGGCTATGTCAGGGTCGGCCGTATGGCTTTAAATTTTCAAGTTGCAGTCATACCGGGTGCAATTGATGAGGAAGGACGGGTAGGGAAAGAAGTTGAGCAGATTCAGCAGCTCGGCCAGCAAATGCAAAGTTACCTTTCCAGGTCAGGGAATTCTTATTCTGAGCCTTTACGTATCAGCGCCCTTCCCGATAGCTCATCATTCCGTACAATTTTAGCAAGAAATGATAATATTAGCCTGGAGGACGGGACTTTTATAGATTCGCTTAAGGAATCGACTATAGCTCACTGGGCGTTTAACGGTTCCGCCGAACACGCAAACTGGTTGCAGGTACCGCTTGGTATCGCTTCAGGTAACCGCATTCGTACTCTTTCACTGGAAGCAAAGCGAGACGGCGTTCACGGAATGATAGCCGGTGGTACTGGCTCAGGCAAATCAGAACTTCTCATGACCTTGATTGTCAGTCTGGCGCTACGTTACTCGCCTGACATTCTAAACTTTTTGCTGGTTGACTACAAAGGCGGTGGCGCTTTTAAGCCATTTGATGATTTGCCGCATTGTGTTGATATTGTAACGAATCTTAATAAAGCGGCTGTAGCCAGAATGTTCACCGCAATTAATGCCGAAATACGCAGGAGGCAGGAGCTTAACGTCAGAACAAATACCAAGGATATTATTGATTATCGCCGTAAAGGCTTGCACCTTACCGGTGAGCAGTATCCGCACCTCTTCATCATAATTGATGAATACGCAGAAATGATTTCGGATAACAGCGCATACCTTAATGAACTGGAGAGTATTACCAGAGTTGGCCGGGCCCAGGGTGTCAATTTAGTACTGGCTTCCCAGCAGCCAAAAGGTGTTACCGACCAGATGCGGGCGAATATAAAGTTTCGCCTTTGTTTACGGGTGGAACAAGCAGATACCAGTCGTGAATTACTGCGCCGTCCCGATGCAGCCTTCCTGCCTAATGGTATACCCGGACGAGGCTACCTGCAGGTTGGCAATGAGAATATAGAGCTAATCCAGGTATCCTATACCGGGGAGAAGCAACCCGATGACCGGGTTCAAACAACACTTTGGCCGGATCGCGACCAGGATAATATTGAAAGTAGTGATGGCGAACCACCTCGCCTCTTTGATATGGCAGTTCAGCTTGCCCTTGAACTGGTGAACGGGAAAAAAGCGCCCAAGCCCTGGCCAGCTTTCCTCCCGGACCGCTTTAGCCTTGAATCAGCTATGGTTGATGCTAAAAATAATACAACCTTTACTCTGCAAAGCACGGTTACCGACTGGATCAATGGGGAAACCGAATTGCTATGGAATGCTGATAGCTTGGAAAAGGGCCAATATAACTCTTTGTCTGCAATTACAGGTCTGCTGGACGATCCGATGGAAGCCACTCAGGAACCGCTGGTTTTTGATCTTAGCCGTAATCACCTGGTTGTGTTGGGTGATTCGGGTATGGGAAAAACGAGCCTGTTACGAACCATATTAATCAGTCTGACGGCTGAACATAGTCCTGATGAATTACACGTTTACGTACTGGACCTGGGGGGCCGTAATTTCCGCAGCTTTGAAGAATTACCTCATGTCGGGGCAGTAGTCTCCGTAACTGAAGAAAACTTTGAAATGCGATTTAACCGGCTATTGGATTATTTAAGCAAAACTATTAGTAGCCGTCAGCAAATAATTAGTGCTGCGGAGGCCAGCAGTTTTTCAGATTATAATACTCGGTTCAGTGAGCAAGCTTTACCTACAATTGTGGTAATGATCGACAATTTCGCTGAAATGGCTGTTCAGATTCGGGAAGAAAATTTTGATACTTTATTAGAGAACAGAATTATACCCCTGGTACGTAGCGCCTTAAGTGCAGGAGTTATATTCGTTGTTACAGCCAACATTCCTACCAATTTACCAAACCGGCTCTATGGCCTCTTCAGTGAGAGAATTACATTTAAACAAACCGATACGGACCGCTATTTAGATATAGTTGGTCGGGGAGCAGTAGAGATCGGTGATATTCCGGGGCGGGGTTATATCAGGCGTGATCGGAAGGTATTACTTTTCCAAACTGCCTTGCCGCTTGGACATTTTGATAAAGATGGACGTTTAAAGGCAGTTGAAGCTGACGATATTCGATTGTTATCTACACACATGGCGGAAACTCTTAAAGCAAGAGGAAGAAAAACAGCCCCACCGGCAACTTTACAGGCTTTGCCAGCGGAGATTAGCCTTTCTAAATTGTTGCAGATGGCTGAGTCTAACAAATCGGATAAATCGGATAAAGTTGAGGCTATTGTAGGTCAGCAGGTTGATCTGAGTCTTGTACAAATTGATCTGAAGAAAGTCGGTCAACACTTTATGGTGGTGGGACCACCCTTATCCGGTAAGACAACTTTATTGTATAACTACACTTTGTCACTGGCTAGTCGTTACGCTCCATCCCAGGCAAAGTTTGTTTTGATTGATACCCAGGGTAAATTCTTTAATTACGGGGGGATTTTAAGCCTTGATTCGCTCCCTCATGTCTTAGAATGTATATCTGAGATAAATCAAGTTGAGGAACTACTTCCAAAAATTAAGGCAGAGTGTGAAACGTTATCTGCAAAGAACAATAATACTTCACTATTCGTCATAATCGATAACTTCGATGAATTAAATGAGGAAATAGGCCAACGACCTTTTGCACGTGAATTGGCTGGTCTTTTACGACGTTACGGTCGAGATGGATTGCATTTCATTATCAGCACCATGCCTCGAGCTGATACAAGTGTATTAAAACAAAGGATTTCAAGCTCAAGGTATGGTATCAGTTTGCGGAACCGAGACGCTTTAGAGGTTTTGAGTCCAAGTTTAAGAACACCCGCCGCACTCCGTGATAAAGAATTACCGCTGGGCAGAGGGTTTATTATCGAATCTGGACAGGCGACTATGATTCAGTGTGCTAACCCTTATAGTGAAGAGTCAGAGGTAATGCTGCTAGGAGGGCAGCCGGAGGAGGATAGAAGATCTAAAGCACTGGACAAGTGGGTAGCTAATATTAGAGATAAGTACCTTAACCAGCATGCTCGTTGGGCTTCAACCTCCAGTTCCGAAAGTGATGGAAATACTGTGCATACTGGAAATGGAACCAGTCCTATGGTTTCTGCAAAAGCAAAGCGAATGCTTGGTATATTACAATCGGGAATGCGTAAAGAACTTGAAGAGCTACAGGGGGAAAATGGTAATGGAACCCTTCTTACACTTCAGTTGGTACTCCAGGATGTAAACAAATGGAATGATGAAACTGTATTGACCGGTTTATTGAGAGAGCTATATGTGAAACAATCAGGAGTAACTGGCCCTCTTGAAGAAGTTATTAGGGGCCTTGCCTCAGGGATGGATGCGGACGGGTTGATGAGCAATTTTGAGGGGAATACTGAAGCATGAGCATGAATAACAAACAACCTCGGCTGGAGCTGTTTATTGATATTTTTAGTTTGAAAAAACAGCGGGCGCTTGTGCTTCCAACTTTGATGCCTTCTGAACTGATTACACAGGTGCTAAAAGAGTTTGGCGGCACCAACAACATAGGCAAAGGAGTTTCAGAGGCTGCACCCGAAAAGTTCCTTAAAATGGAGTACATTTCCGACTCTCCCGACGAATATTTGCTAATAAAAGCCAGCACCAGGCAACCACTCAATCCTACTGTACCGCTTGGGCAACAACTTGCGCCAGGTGAGCTATTAGTCCTGGTGGAGCTTAACAAGCCCTTACCGGCAGATACAGTGAGACCTTCACGGCCTATCTACCTGGTAGAGCAAAGATCCAATAAAGTTTATAAGATACACTGGTTGCCCGCAATCATCGGCAGGTCAAGTTCAAATCTGCCCTTTAATGATCGTTTAGCTGTTAATTTAAGCTGGCACCCGGACGGGCAACGAGTTTCCCGCCGCCATGCCCAAATAACCGAGGTGAGTGGCCAATTTTTTGTAACAAGCCTATCAAATAATCCAGTACTTATAAAACGCAGCCAGGATATGCAGGTACGAATAGATAGTGAGCGAGGTGTACAAGCGCTTAATAAAGGGGATGAATTAGTATTTAATAACAATTTAATTGTGTTAAAATTTATTGTGCGTGATGAGAAGTAATTAGAAGAGGCAGGAGAGGTTCTTTTGTATGAAGTTTTCATTCCGTCATTTAAAGGCTATTCCATTACTCTGCTTTATTTTTATATTTTTAACCACAAGTTCAAACACTACTGCTCAAAGCATCAAAATTGAAAATCCTGATTTTCTAAAACTCTGGTCACGAACGGACAGTTTAGTGCTTAGCAACCAGGTTTCACGTACTTATCTATGGGGGCCTGCACCCTTTACTGGCGCAATACAAGAACCTTACGTTGAATCTCCTGGCGGTACGCGCCTTGTTCAATATTTTGATAAGAGCCGCATGGAAATAACCCATCCTGAAGGGAGTAAATCCGACGTTTTTTATGTAAGTAATGGTCTGCTTGTACAACAGTTAGTATCCGGAATGCTTCAACTGGGCGACAATAAGTTTGAAAAGCGTGAGCCTTCAACCACTGGAGTGGCAGGCGACAACGATGATACCAGTGGTCCTACTTACAAGGCTCTTGGCAAATTGACCGCTACAACCAGCAATGCGGAGGGGCAGCCTGTAGCAAAAGCAGTGGACCGAGCTGGAAATACAAGGGACGCTAACTCCGAGTTCGGACAGTACAATATTACTTATGCTCATTTTGAGGCTGGCGTTGGTCACAATATAGCTAAACCTTTTTGGGACTTCTTAAATATCACTGGTCCGGTGCAAAACCCTGACGGTTCGATTGTTACAGGGCGACTATTTGATCCAGTATTTTATGCTACGGGCCTGCCAATTACCGATGCTTACTGGGCAAAAGTAAAAGTGGGCGGTCAGATTAAAGACGTTTTGATTCAAGCATTCGAGCGACGTGTTTTGACCTATACCCCCTCAAACTCTAACGGCTTTCAGGTGGAGATGGGTAATGTAGGACGGCATTTTAAGGATTGGTTAGATAGACCCCCGGCGCCTCCCGCGACCGTTCAAATCAGAGCCATAGAGCGCACTGCTGCAAATTTTGATTTAAAGCTCGTTGTGACAAGCGATTCACGTGAAAGTATCAAAGAGTTTTTGGTTGAGGTCAAAGACAAGGAAGATAATGTTAAAGTTTTCTCGCCTCCACTTGTGCCTTTTGATCCTGCAAACCAGGAAACCGATATCAGTATACCTATTGATAAGCTTACCCCCGGTCAAGAATACGTAGTTACCGTTAGTGCAAATGATAGGTTCGGTAGATCAATTATCTCAAATGGTACGACCGAGTCAACAATCTTAGCAACCGATTCCTTTACATATCCGCTTCCACCAACAGCAACAATTTTGTTTGATGCCAGACCACAACTTGATAGTACCGGCAAAAATTTCACTGCTAATTTCACAATAAATACCACTTCACCACAGACTATTGAAAAAATTCTTGTCGACGTTGTAGATGATAAAGATCAACCTATTAGTCCGCCACTTGCACCTATTGGATTCGACCCAAAATCAAAAACAGTGCAAATTACAATACCAGTAGAACGCTTGCGTCCAGATACAAAATATACCGTAGAGGTTAGAGCAAAAAATAAGGATGACAGTTTTGTTTTTACTCCAAATAACAGCAACATTTTGGGTACTTCAGATTTCTCATACAGTTCGGCGGCACTTCCAAAGCCTGTTACAATTAAGCTTAGAATTACACAACAAACGAAAGATGCTACTGGGAAATTATTCTTACCTGTTTATGTAGAAGTTCAGGATCCAGATAAGCGGCTAGATCCATTCAGGGGTTTTGTTAAATGCCAGGTTACTCTCCAGGCTAATAATGTTGATATTCTTAAGGTACAACCTGATTGTAGTAGTGATAGTAAAGATCCCTCAACATTTTTTGTTAATGTACCCTTGACTCCTGATACACTCAAGCCAAATCAAGACTACGTTATAACCGTTGACATACTAACTCCTGCGACCAGTAATTTAAATATTACTTCAGGCCCTCAAACCTTCAAGCCAATACTACTAGCACCTCCTGGTTTCTTTGAATCAGTAATTCAACCTAATCTAATCTTAATTATAACCACTTTTCTAGCTATTCTTATTTTTATTGCAACAATCCTCTATTTTCGAAATCGACCACGTAAAAGAGAAATACCTGCACCACTTCCGAATCCATATAGTGAAGCAACAATGATACACGCGATTGTACCTCGGGTACAACCAGCGGGTACCATGGTCCAAAACCCTGTAGTACCTAACAAAAAGAGCTTACAGTTGATTATTCGAGTTAGACGGACACCAGATCAACAGCAAATAAGGCAGGAAGTATTTGGTAACTTTCCAGTGGTTATCGGGCGCCAGGTAAATAATTCCTATCCAGTAGTTGTCGGGCCAAACGGTAAATTTGTTATTTTGGGGGATCCCAAAATTTCAGGTAATCACATAGAAATACGCAGGGAAGCAGATAATTTTATATTGGTTGATCTTAATAGTACCAATGGAACAATAGTTAACGGGGGAATGCTGGAAAAAGGAGGTAGAGTAAGTTTTAATAAGCCTACTGTTGTTGAGCTAGGGCCAAATACTACTATAGAGCTAAATCCACAGATCTAGAAATTGTTGTAAATGAAGGCCACTGCTAACGCCTGATCTTACGAAATTACCTGACCAGAGAGTATATAATCGGAGGTGTAAACAGACGAGGCTCTGGAAGCCTGACTGTCTGAGCCGCTATCGGTTTTGTTGTTTCCGCCTTGCACTATTTACGCTCAATTTTTAAATCCGGAGGCGGAAATAACAAATAGAGTAGCTGATTTCTTTTCTAATTTCACGCGACCTTCGCCCGTCACTTCCGCGCTACCCTTTCCCAATCGAATAAAATAGTTGGGAAAACTGAAAGGACCATCTTTTAAGGTGGTCCTTTTTCGTTCTGCTGGAGTGATATTTAACTATACTTCACCTCGTTATCATTTTCCCATAAAATCATTCTAACCATGGCAAGCCCCCTATAATTCCTGATGGTGGACCGGGTGCGGTACTCAGCACTCCCTTTTGACTAGATGGGGTAGCTGAAAAATTGGTGAAATTTCGGGTTCTTCCATGCTTTTAGTGAAAACTTTAAAAAACCCTTTCGTAAATAAAAGGTAGACAAACCACGTTTTACCTTTTACCAGAGGAGAATTTCTTAATTGCTTGAACTTTTCTTGCCAGATGTTCCGGGCTTACTTCTCGAAAAATCTTATGCCGGAGACAAGCGATTGTTGCTGTTTCTTCCTTCAACACTCCATTCGGCAATTTGTCCAAAATGTCAGGTCATTTCCACTAAGGTCCATAGCCACTACACTCGAATTGTGGCCGACTTAACCTGGGCTGCGCACCTACGGGAACCCCTAAAGGGGCCAGATCCCTCCACGGCGGTCGCAACACAAGGGTGTGACAAAACAGGAGCGAAAGTCCCAACTGGATTTTTTTAGAAAGCTATTAGTCGTAGAATTTAAATGGGCAAAAGGGGGTAGGCGTGGTACCTCTATCAACCTCCCAGTTTTGTAAAATTAGGGTGTGGAATAAAATTTGAAGGGGGTCTTAAATCAATAAAAACTTTGATGTAAAGACCTGTTTGGACCTCTATGATAGGGTTGAAGGTATGCGGGCCGGGGATTAACTTTTTGAAGTGGCAAGAAAATTTGTCTAATATAAGTTTAACGTGGCGGCTGATGAACTACACTTATGGAAAGTATATAATAATGGGAAAGGCTTGCCAAAAAGGGGAATAAACTTTATTATTAACCTTATAAGTTTGCCTCTAATTAATGAAAATGGGTTCTCCGGTATCATCGCCGGAAGCCGGCAGCCCAAATTTAGCGATAAAAAGACAAAAGTGTGACAAAGGTCAATGTTTTTTTTCGGTCCACACTAGATAATAGTCCATAAGAAATGCATTCACTTATGTACGGTATTTGGCAGGCTCAAATGAAATAACCTTGAACCGCCTCCCAATACCGTAGATAGGAAGGAAGAAGTGCAAATCAGATGAGTAACGAAGCAGCCAAAAATGCCAGGAAAAGCCTCGAAGATTTAAAGAAGCAACTCCAGACAGCCCAGCCGGTTTTTGTCGACTCTCAAGGGCGGTTGACCACCCCTGAAGAAGAAACCCTGTACGGAGAAGGAGAAAGCAACAAAACGGGGTACATGAAAGTTAAACCCAGCCGCTGGTTTTAGTCTCGAAATGACGGTGGAGCTCAACCGCCTGGGGTCAGTACGGGTGTGCGTCTGGCCCAAAGTTAGTCAAGAAGCAAACCAACCTGTAAATTTGTCTAAGGTTTCAAGTTTTAATCCACCGAGAATAGGTCCCAAGTTATGGCCTGGTACGAATACGATCCGCAGCGTTTATTGATTGAGCGGAAAGCGATGGCGCTCAAATTTCCTCAATTCCAGCTTTTGAAAAGAGAAGATGCTTTTTGCTGGCTGGGCACACCCGAATCCAACCGAGGGAATAAATACGAAATCCTGGTGGAGTACCCGGAGCATTTTCCGAATATGGCCCCGTCGGTCTTTCCGGTGACGCCAGGGGTGAACTCGACGGACCTGACTGATCAGCTTAAGCACCACTACCCGAACGGTAAGTTGTGTCTTTATTATCCGGGGGACCGGACTTTCTCCAACGATACTACCGCCGCCACGGTAGTCGTCACTGCCGCCTGGTTCTTCCCGTATGAGGCATGGTTGGAAAGTGGTAAAAGAGTGTGGCCCGGCCAGGAGCTGGACCACATGCAAATATAAGGCAGTAAATAAAATGTATCTGCTTACCGCCGGACAATGTTACGCTTGATTACGGCAAGACGATCTCGCAACCGGCTTTGGGTCTGGATGTGCGGTTTGTCAGTCTGATTGCGTCGAGAGTGGCACTGGTGTTTTTGCTGCAAGAGGACAAGACGAGTCGTCTGACCGGATATTCGACAAACTGGGTGCTGCTGGTGAACAAATCGGCCCCACCTCCGGCGAATACCACGCCAATAAGTGTCCTTTTTCCGTTTAATAACCTGACACCTATGGCAAGCACCAGTGCTGGCATCAGCACGACTATAAGTAGCACGACACCTGGCGCGACCACTCCTGCCGGGAATGGCGGGACGGGCGTGGACAGCCTGTACAACCAGGCTCAGACTGAACTGAAGAAAGCCAGTTCAAGGAAGCGGCGGCGACCCTTGAACAGTTGCGGACTTTGCAGACGCAGACGGGGAACAATAAACACCCGGATGTCCCGGCGCTGCTTTTCAGGGCTTATCTGGACCGAGGCGATCAGCTAAACAAAGCCGCGAAGATTGCCGACTTCCAACTGAGTATCGAGGCTTACCAGAAGGAGTTGGACACGGCTAAAACATTGGACGCGAAGGACCGCAACCAGCAGGAAGAATCGGCGGTGCAGAGCCGGATTGAACTGGGAAACCTATATATTCTGGCGTACCAGGATTACAACCAGAAGAACTATGACGCAGTGGTGCCGCTGTTCAGCCAAATTTATAACAAGGACCAGAATTTCAGGGAAGCTTCGACCCTGTACTACGATGCGCTGACCAAAATCAGGGACGGATAATTCGCGGAAAATTTGTTGCCGGAAGCGTACCAGAGTTATGCCAGGGCGGCCCAGTTGAAGAATGTTGCCGATACGCGGTACGCCCACGCCCGCGCTACCAGTATAAAAAGCCAACTTCGGCAGGCTGGAAAACCAGTCCCGACGGTTCCGGCCCCTTAATTATTTCGGAGCTTTGCCAATAGGTGAAGCGGACATCTCCAAACAGAGGTAAGAATGAGTAACGAAAGACCTGAGGACAGGTGGAAAAGGGAAAAAGAATATCAACCGCCGACCTCAGACCAAGGGGATCAAACTGTTATCGACGCTTTTTGGATGGCGGAAAAGCGCAGGCAAGTCCCAGGCCAACAGAACACCGGCGGTCAACAATACACGGGCGGCCAGCCGAACAACCAGCAATACGACCAACCGGTCGAAATAAAAACCGAGCTATTTGATTGGATGGATGAGAACCGCGGGCAAGTCCCAGGCCAACAGGGGCAGCAGTATACGGGCGGCCAGCCGAACAACCAGCAATACGACCAGCCAATCGAAATAAAAACCGAGCTATTCGACCAGCCGGTCGAAATAAAAACCGAGCTATTCGATTGGACGGATGAGAACCGCGGTTCAGGCCAACAGGGCGGGCAGCAGTACGGCCAACCTCAAAATAACTCTGGTAATCAAGACCAGTGGATGGCCGAAAAACGGGGACCAGTCCCAGGCCAGCAGAACACCGGCGGTCAACAGAACTATTACGGACAGCAAAACACGGGCGGCCAGCCGAATAACCAGCCGGTCGAAATAAAAACCGAGCTATTTGATTGGATGGCGGAAAAGCGCAGGCAAGTCCCAGGCCAACAGGGGCAGCAGTATACGGGCGGCCAGCCGAATAACCAGCAATACGACCAGCCGGTCGAAATAAAAACCGAGCTATTCGATTGGACGGATGAGAACCGGGGACAAGTCCCAGGCCAGGGGGCGGGGCACGGCGGCAACCAGTACGGTCAGCAAGGTCAACCGAACGGGCAAAAGCAGTGGATGGCTGAAAAACGGGGACCAGTCCCAGGCCAACAAAACCCTAACGGCGGTCAACCAGGCAGACAAGGTGGGCAACCGAACGGGCAAGAACAATGGATGGCCGAGAAACGGGGTGGTCCAACCCCCGGCCAGAACGGGCAGCAGTTCACAGGCGGGCAGCAATACAGACAGCAGAGCGGGCAGCCGAGTGGAGCTCAATGGATGGCCGAGAAAAGGGGCGAGCCAGTCCCAGGCCAGAACGGGCAGGCGAACCAGTATCGCCCGTCCGGGCAGGTAGGTCCAGCCGCCGACCCGAACCAGTGGATGCGCGAGAAGCAAGGGGGACCAGTCCCTTTTGCTGCCCAGTCGAGTGCCGTTGAAGCGGCCTGGCACCAGGAAAAGAATTTTAAGGCTCCGAGTTCAGGCGGAAACCGTAATCTCTACTTTATTCTGGGTGGAGTCGGGGCGCTGGTGGTAATCGCGATTGTAGTAGTGGTGATTTTGCTGCTTCAGCCTAAAACTCCGCCGGTCCCGGCAGCAACCGCGACCGCAGCGATTACGACTGCCGCCGTAACGACGAGCAGCGCGACAACTGCCGCCGTAACGACAGCGGCGGTAACAACCGCCCCGGTGACGACCGAAAAGGCGGCCACCACAGCGGCGGTTACAACCAGCCCAGCCAACGATTCGGCCAAACTTCTGACATTGGCCCAGGACGCCACCAATAAGCAAAACTGGCAGGACGTAGTTAGCACGCTCGAACTGCTTTCGCCGAGCGACCCGAACTTCAGCAAGGCCAAACCGTTGCTGGTTAATGCTTATGTAAAGCTGGGCGAACAGGCTGTCGCGGATAAGAGCAACAGCCAGGAGTCGGCTAATCTGGCCCTGACGAATTTCCGCAAGGCTAACGCACTCGACGCGAGTTTTGCCGGGTTAGCCGCCGAACTTCAACAGGCCGATACATTTGCGACCGGACTATTGCAATTCAACTCGGAGCAGTATCAGCAGGCTGTGAACACGATTAAGCCGCTGTATGACTCTTCGGCGACGCAGGTGGACGGTGTGCATTATCGCAATACGGGGGACATTCTTTACAACTCGTATTTGAAACTTGGCGATAAGGTCTTTAATCCGGGCAACGTGGACGCGCTAAACCAGGCCCGCAATTTCTACAGCCTGGCGCTGGCGGTGGACGTTGATAACAAAGACGACGCTAAAAAAAAGCTCTTGCAAGTAACCAACGCGCTAAAATTGATGGGGCCAACTCCGACAACCAAGAAATAGTCAGGGACTAAACGGTTATGTTTCTGGAAATTGTCCAGTTCGGGGGCTACAAGTTAAAAAGCATGATTGGTAAGGGCGGGGTCGCGGAAGTGTGGCTAGCCGACCAGTTGGCGTTGGACCGCGAAGTAGCCGTCAAAGTTATTTCTTCCGAACTGGTCAACGGGGATGACGCCGATTTTATTGACCGCTTCAAGCGCTAGGCTCATTCGGTAGCGAGGCTCGACCATCCCGGTATTTTGCCGGTCTTTGACTACGGTGAGTCGAGCGGCTACCTGTAGTTGGTGATGCCTTACGCCAGCGGGGGAAATTTGCGGAGCCGGGTCCGCCGCAATCCGCCCACCAAAGAAGAAATTGCGGAGATTTTTCAGAATATCACGGGCGGCATCGGGCACGCCCACAGTCACGGGCTGATACACCGCGACCTGAAACCAGCCAACATCTTGCTGAACGAGGAAGGCCGGGCCTTTATCGCCGACTTCGGTATCGCCAAGACGATGGACAACAATACGAACATGACCCAGGCAGGAATTATCCTGGGGTCGCCTTCGTATATGGCTCCCGAACAGTTTTTGGGTCAAGCCGACCACCGCACCGATATTTACTCGATGGGTCTGATTCTGTTCTTTTTGCTGACCGGACGCAAGCTGTACAAAGGGCGGCTCCCTTTTGAAATCGGCAAACGGCACCTGGAAGACCCGATTCCGCTGCCGGACCCGCAGGTTCCATCGGAGTACGAGCCGTTCCTGTACAAGGTGCTGGCAAAAAATCCGGACAACCGCTACCAGACCGCCGCCGAAATGCTGCAAGGTTTCAAGCAGATTGCAAAAACGCGTTCGGCTCCGGTTTCGTACAATTCGGGCGGAATTTCGAGTTCGCTGGGGCCTAATCCGCCTCTCCCTGAAAAGCCCCGCCCGGAGGTGAGTAACGACTCGGCTTCGTCGGCGCGCTGGATGGAAGAAAAACGTGGACCAGTCACAGGTCGGTTCTGACACCTAAATTTGGCTCAAATAAGTGACAACCTGCCCGAAAAAGGGATAAAACTGCCAAACCTTATCAATAAATAATAGACTCACCAAAATTTTAAAACTAAGCAGTACCCTCTTGGTATTAGTTACAACTTTACTTTCTAATCAGGAGGGCTAATTTTATGACTAATCCTGACCTTTCACAATCTTTAGCCCAAACCGAGAACGACCTTTTCACTCCTCGGGCGGCTTTAGCCGCTTTAGGCATCAAACTGGCTAAACTTGACCTTTTCGCGCCAATTCGTAACCAGGTCAAAATTAAGCAGAAAACCGTCCATTATAGACCTGATTAGAAACTGTATGCAGCCTTCCTCAATATCTTAGCTGGCCGCAAGAAAATGGTTGAACTTAACAAACTGGTTCGGGCGGATTTTGCTCTCCAACAAACTTTTATTAGAGTAGTTGGGGCTGAACAATCGGTAGTACAGACCACTTTAGATGCTTGTAGCGAGATAAATCTAGTGCAAATGCACCAGGCCATCCAGGACATTTTCCGCACTTATTCTCACGTTTACAAACACGATTATCAAAAAGAGTGGCAACTACTTGATGTGGATATGACCGGAGCACCTTATGGCAAAAAGGCCGCTCTTGCCACTAAAGGTTACTTTGCTAATCAAAGGCGTAACCGGCGGGGTCGCCAGATTGGCCGAGTATTAGCTACCACTCATAAGGAAATTGTAGTTGATCGGCTCTATACCGGCAAGGCTCAACTTAATAATTCTTTAGGAGATCTGGTCGCTGCTACCGCACAGGTTCTAGGTTTAGAGGAACAACAGCGTCAGCGCACCATCTGGCGTATCGATGCTGGAGGAGGTAGTCTGAACGATGTAAATAGCCTTTTGGCACGGGGTTATCAGGTGCATTGCAAAGACTATTCGGCCCAACGCACCCGTAATTTAACCAAGAGTGTTAAGGAGTGGTTCCGAGACCCACTGCATGGTGACCGGGAAGTAGGCTGGGTTACTTTGGAAAGTGGAGATTATGTGAGACCGGTAAGACGCATTGCGTTGCGCTTTAAGAAAGCCAATGGGCAATGGGGTGAGGCCGTCATAATCTCAACTTTACCTGGCGAAGATGTGCAGAAATTAGCCGGTGAAACCGGAAGTGAGCCATCAAACCAGAAGGCCAGCGCCCTGGCTTACGTCCACTTTTATGACCAGCGGGGTGGAGGGATCGAAACTGAGTTCAAAGAAGATAAAACAGGTTTAGGCTTAAATAGCCGCAATAAAAAGAGTTTTTGGGGCCAGGCCATGGTGGTACAGCTGGGGACGTTGGCTCAAAATGTATTAATTTGGGCACGGGATTGGTTAAGTAATGGTCAACCCTAGTTAAGTCAGGATGGCATAAAGCGAATGGGGCGGGATTTATTAACCATCAGTGGAGTTGTGCTCAGTGACAGCAAAGGGAAGGTTCGGGTGGTGATCCTCAATCGCAGTGACACATATGCAAAACTAGTCAAGGCAGGTTTAGCTAAGCTTCTGGCTGTCGAACATGTTGCCGTTGTTTTGGGCGAAATTTAGGTGACACTACCATCCGGCCCTGAATACGGTTGCGGCGCAGCAGACTTCCCGCACTTCTACCGTAACCCTGACCGCTCAGAACGGAACCATAGTGAGCGGGACGGCGACCCTGACCGAAGTGCCGGGCGGCACCGTAAGGGTAGTGCTGGACGTACAGGGGGTTGGATCCCGGTCAACACAAAGTCCACATTCACGCGGGGACGTGCGCTAAACAGGGTGACATCATTTATGACCTTGAAACTCTCAGGACGACGGCAGCCGGGAAAGCCACTTCCACGACGGTAATTAGGGTGGGTTGATTATATGTGGGGATCGTATAGTTCGTTTAGTAATCGTGTTGTATAATGATTAAATGCAATCAGAAGTGAAAACCCGATTACGATGGGTTAAACTATATGAAGAGACCCATGATGCTGAACTTGTTTGCCGCAGATGCGGCGTTTCCAGACCAACCCTGGAAAAATGGCTCCGGCGGTATCGAAAGTTCGGGGAAGAAGGTCTCAAAAGCCTGAGTCACCGGCCGGGTGTCTTTCCTAAAAGGAAAGTAACTGCCCAGCACGAGCAATGGATCCTGGAATTGAGAAAGCGAAGATTAGGCACTAGGCGGATTCAGAACGAGCTGAAAAGGGAGTATGATTGCTCCCTTTCTCGTGAGACTATTCATAAGGTTTTAACCAAAAATAACGTCAAACCTCTTGTTACTACCAGGCGAATTAGAAAGAGCTTTAAGCGGTACGAGCGGGCTATTCCAGGCGAAAGAATTCAGATGGATACCTGTAAGATTGCCCCTGGCATCTACCAATATACTGCAGTTGACGACTGAACTCGGTTACGAGCCCTAGCCATTTATAAACAGCGTAGCGTGGAAAATACGCTCGAATTCCTTGAGTACATGATCGAGGAGCTGCCTTTTCCCTTTCAGCGAATCCAGACAGATCGAGGTCAGGATTTTTCGGATATAAGTTCCAGGAAAAGTTAATGGAATACGGCATAAAATTTCGACCGAATAAGCCGGCCTCTCCCCATTTAAATGGGAAAGTCGAACGGTCCCAAAAGACTGATCTGGAAGAATTCTGGGCAAGAGTAGATTTGAAAGATCCGAAATTGCAAGAAAAGCTGGTGGAATGGCAGGATTATTACAATCATTACCGGGTCCATGGCTCTCTAAAGAATCTAACGCCCTGGGAAAGATGGAAAGAACTAGAATTAAAAACTCCAATTCATGAAGAAGCCGAAGCAATGTTTGACCCAGGCAAAGAACGAATAAAACTCCAAAATTATTGGGCTGATTTGCAGCAACTCAAGACAAATAAAAGTAAAGAAGAAGAACAAAAGCAAGAGGTGGCCTCAGCCACCTCTTGACCGCTGCATTCACGGCCAGATAAACTGGGCCGCTCATTTGGCGGAAATTACTGTATTTGATTATTGTCAAGAATAGTTCTGATTATTAAACGAACTGGGCGATCCGCACAGTTAAATCCTGGTCTTAGCAGGTTTCTCTATATCAGTGAGCTGAAGGTCTTCCGGTGCCTCGAATTGTGTGGGTGTAATCACTTTCATGTTGGTCACCCTGTTTAGCTTTGGCTTTGGATTAGGCCATCTCCATGCGTACCAGACTATGAACAGGGTACAGGCGACTTCGATGATTGTGAAGAAGGCATAGAAGAGGTTTGGCCAGGTGTCGCCTATAAGTGACCAGCCCACAAACGCAGTATGAAATACGCCCGCAATGATGTTTGCCCAGCGATTGGCTGTGTAGTTCAAAATCCGGGACAGCAGCACCATAGCTATCGCGGTTTCCATCAATACCGCGAACACAAGGATGAATCCTTGAGTAATTTGCACGTCTCCTACGTACCCCGCTTCCAGTTGCCTCGTTGCTTCCTTCTGCAGGGTTGGGTTGAAGAACAAGGTAAAAACATCTGCGTAAAGGTAGTTGAACATCGCGAAGATCCACAAGGTTGAAAGGATCACTCTTCTATCTATCTTCTGGCTGGAATATGTGTTTGGATCCACCGCTTTACCCCTTTCTGAACGAAATTAGTTGGTTTCAATACGGCTTATGCTGAGGCGGCTACTATAGCTTCATTTAGGTATCGCTCCTCTCAGCTTCTGTCAGTATGTCCGCTAGGGACGATTCCATTCCCTTCCTGGTGCCCTGGTTCGACCTTCCTGCGAGACTGCAAGATGCGAAGGTCTGTTCCAACGGATAGCAACTATTTACTCACCACTTTAAACTTTCCTGCCCCAGTAAGTTCTTTGAGGAAGACCGGATCTTTTGCCTTTTTGCTTTCTGGTTTTAAACCCTGCAGCCGATAACCTTTCCTTCTTTCTTACTACCTTCTAAAGAAACCAATAATGTTTGAAGAACATCCGCCAGCAGGGTCTACGGGCGGAGCGAGGGTTGTAAGGTAAATTCCTCATCTGAATGCACTCATTTGAACTTCCTTTGGATTAGATATGGCAGGCTCGGAAGCAATTGCTGATGGATTGAATCCTTTAACTATCAACCATACCGCCATGACCATTTCTTGCGGAAGCATAGGAAGCATTCCTATAGTTAGTTCAGGGCCAAACAAATTGTATATGCCTGCACCTAAATACAATACGGCCGCCAGGAAACCCCAAATTGATATCCAGCGAGGGATAAGTTTTGATTGATAGAGCACATAATAAAGCATCAAAGCGCCCAGGCTGAAAACGATTGCTAAAATAGCACTAATAGAATCGGTTCCTTCCAATATTACAGTGCCGGACGTCTTAAAATAGGCGATATCCGGCGCCCCTGCTTTTACATATTCCTTACTCAAAATTATTAAAAGTAACCAAGCGATTACCGATGCAATAGTGGCAAAGGTCTCCAGCGCCCCCCTGAAAACCACATACCCGATTGCCACAACTTCATTTAGTTTTTTTAGGATCGGAAACAGCACAACTGGAACCAAAGCAAGGGAAAGGCCCATTAATAATACTAAAATGGCTCCTACAATAAACTGGGTTTCATTGGCAGCCACTTTATTAAGATAATCCTGACCTTCCAGGATTGATCCCGTAACAATCCAACTCGCTACGCCTGCCAGCGTCCCAATTATGTATAACACTCCTACCGTTATGGCGATCTTTCGGTTTGTATTCATTTTCTTCTGCTCCCTTCTCCCTCCTGATTATTTTGATTGTTGTGTACCGTTACGATACTTTGTCAGGCTTTAACGTTGTTAGCTACCACCCTGATGGCTACATTTCCCTTTTTTTGACCTGTTTCAAAATACCTGTGAGCCTCGGCAGTTTGTTCTAACGGATAGCAGCGGTCTATGACCGATTTTATCTTCCCCTCCTCAATCAGCTCTTTAAGGAAAATTAAGTCCTCTGGTTTTGGGATTGCCAGCGCACATATTACTTTCTTGCTCCCGATTATCGAAGTCACAAGCATTTGAAAAAGTGGCCGCTGCTTGAAGCTGGCTAAAAGGTAACGTCCGTTTTGCTTTAGCGAACTTTTACAATCTGAAAACGAACTCTTGCCTAAAATGTCAAAAATAAGGTCGTAGGTTTCACCGTTTTTGGTAAAATCCTCTTTGGTATAATCAATTACCTTATTAGCTCCTAGTGATTTCACCAGTTCTACTCTTGGGGTACCGCATACTCCGGTAACTTCTGCCTCAAAATAGTTGGCAAGCTGGACAGCGAATGAACCTATTCCTCCTGAAGCACCGTTGATAAGCGCTTTTTGACCGGGCTGAATTTTTACTTTCCTGAGGAGACGCAGCGCCATTAATGCCCCGTAAGGAACGCAGGCAGCTTCTTCATAGGTCATATTGGCGGGTTTTATTGCTACCAGTCCAGTTTCAGCCATACATAGGTACTCAGCATAAGCCCCAAAGCTCGAGTCTCGATAACCAAAAACAGAATCCCCTTTTCTAAATAATTTTACATCTTTGCCAATTGCTTCAATTACTCCGGCAAATCCATTCCCCAGTATTGTTTTTCTTGGTTTTCTGAAACCAAATATTATTCGCGTAGGGAGCCAGAGGGGCATGGGCATCCAGAACTTGCGAAGAGTGACTTTGTTGAAATTACGAGCTATAACATCCCCGAAATTTACCGTGGTCGCATATACTCTTATCAGGATTTCATTGTCCCTGGGAGTAGGTTTTTCTACCTCTTTTAATTTAAGAACATCAGGGGATCCGTATTCCGTGTATACAACCGCTTTCATAAATGACCACCTCCAGCTACTAATACTATAATAAAGCTGATAGATGACTATTAGGGTGAAGACGAACTAAAAAATTAACTGGACTAACTCCTTTTCGGCGGCTAAAGGTTTTATCGGTCCCAGCCATCGTTGGGGAAAGGGGTCAGGTCAGGGTTGGAGCGCGTTGAGGTCGCCTTCAATAGAGATTTGAACCTGCTTTATGCCAGGAAACTGCTGGAGGGTCAGGGTTATCTGTCTCGTTATTAAATAAACCCTGGTCGAGCCACCTCCATAGGCTTTCATCTCCTTTGAGAAATCGGCTGTTGCCACCCCATTCACAATTTCCAGGCTATTAAGCGTTACCCGTGGACCCCAATCCGACTGCCGTCCCGGATACGCCAACACCTCCTGGGGGGTCGGTAAGGCTGTGTAATAACCAAAATTAGTAGTTGTAAGGGGTCCCCATAAGAGTTCATTCAATGCAGCGGTAGCGACGGCCTCGGTTCGAAGGATAGTAGTCGCCAGGGGGGTTACAGTTACAGCGTCCCGTTGTACCACCCAGTATAGATTGATTGATTGGGCGGACGGTTCATTCTGGTTTAGCACGACAACCGGCTGCTGGGCAAGTAAGACATTATTATGGTTATAGATTTCAAGGCTGGCCGGTTGAGTTGGTGGTGTCGGGGGCTGGGGATGAGCGCCCCACCCCATATTGCCAATTACCAGACCCTTACCGTCTTCACCGCGTAAAACCGTAATGGGAAAGTTAAGACGAGTACCGTCCTGCCAGGTGAGACGGGCTGTAACCTGCTCGCCCGGTTCTCCAACCCGGGCCAGAATGTGTACCGGGACAGTTACCAGTGCATTGGCGGCCGGGATTTCTATACTGCCAGTGCTAATTTCACTAAGATTTAGGATCTTTACCATATCACTACCAATGTTACCACGCTCAATTTGCCACTCCAGCGGATTGAGAAGGTCATAAGTCAGGACCGATCTTTCAAAAGCCTGGGTGACTATAGTGCGTTCCACCCCGTTTTTGGTTGTCCGCACCGGGTAAGCCTGGGTCATTGGCAGACCTACATCATGCAGCCAGCCGCCCGGGAACAGATCCTGGCGGTTGATATAGTTCCAGAAGTACCGGGGAACAAGGTAACCTGGAGCCGCTCGCAAATATGAGTCAAAGGGTACAAAAACGCCTTCGCCCTGGGCGACAACACCCCCGGTATAATTTTGGGGCGGATTCTGCCTGTTTTGGGGCTGCATTGCTACTTTCAGGTCAGCATAAGTCATACTGGTGTTATTTACAGAACCCTGGGCATTTCTTTCGATCAGTTCTGCTGTTAACCGCCCATACATAAATTTCCAGTCCGGGCTGGTTAAATCGGTCTGATGGTTTTCGATGCGGCCTTTCTCAAAATACTGGGCTGGATAGCCGTTTACAGTAACCAGGTTTGTCAACGGGTTGCCAAGCAATCGAATACCCTGATGGGTGTCGTAGTAATTGGTAAAGGGAGGAGCCACAGTTGAAGTCGCTCCGGCCGGGGCGGTGGACAATGGAACTAAGGCCAACAACAAGCAGGCTACCACTCCTTTTATTGAATATTTCCTCAGATCCATTCGTATGCCTCCTTTACCCCTTCGTAAACAGAATCTTCCTACCTGTATCCTAGTGGGTAATCCTGACAATCCGAGTTAATAGTCGTAAACAAGGTCATAATATTTATAGATTTATCTGCTAAAGCTGTCAGCAGATAAATTAAAGGCAGCCATTGAACCAGCTTTGAGGGAAGAAGGGATTACCCATGCTTAGCTCAAACTCCTATTTTTGCTATCGTAGGGTAGGCAGCCAGCGCGGTAACAGCTTTCACTGACCCGTTTCTGTCTACCCCCCTCCAAACTGACCGTACAACTTTCACTGTAGTCAGCTTTCCAGTTCTCCCTTAACTATGGGTTGTGGTCTCAGCTTACCTTGATGTAATTCCTGGTGACACTTCTTACAGAGCACCATTGTTTTGCGCTGGCGTTCTATCATTCGTTTCTCCCAGATTTTCTTGGTTGTATCCTTCAAATCTTTAAGTTTACGGATATGGTGAACTTCCATTGGCCCCTGGGCATTGCCACACCATTCGCAGATGTTAGCCAAAATGCGTTTTCCCAGTTCATTTACGTTCCGGTACTTGAGCGTTTGAGGCAGGCTGTCCGGGTCACGGTAGTTTATTATTCCTTTGTTCAATTGGCGCGTAGAGCCGAAGAGTTCGTACTCTTTTACTATGTGGCCTTTATCCCTCAGAAGTACCGAATATCTACCAGGTCCTCTCTTTAGACTTCGGATAACTTTTCCCATCGTAGTTCTGCGTTTGCAGGCAAGCGTTCTAAAGAAACTGGTATTGGTTAGCTTAAAGACTTTGTTTGCTACATTTTTGAGGTTATCGGCTAGAGCGTAGTAGTTGAAGAACCCTCTAACCTCGGAGTTGTAGCACATCAGGATTTCCAGTTCGCTGAGGTTGAATAGTTTTCTACGATGTCTACCCTTCCAGTGGGTAATATCTCCGTATTCTTTGGCAAATTTTACCGTTTTATCCCGTGGTAACAGCAACCTTAAACTGTAGTTGCCGGTTCGTTTGGTTATTATTCTACGGGTTTTGGTACGGTACCTTAGAATACGTTGGCCTTTCCATTGTTGCACATCATAACCTAAAAACCTTACTCGCTTCTTAACCGGGGTTATTAGCGTTTTTTCTTTGGATAGTTCCAAATTGAGCTCGGTTTTCAGGTAACCTTCTAGCCAGCCCTTTAGGGCAACCGCATCTGCCTTGGGGCCGATTAGCCCGAACAAGGTATCGTCGGCATAGCGGTAGTAAACCAGCCTGCGGTAATCCGGGTCATTGTTTTGATGAGCGGGTAGTTTGAAGAGTTGGGAACGTAGCGCTTTGTAAATGTCCCATTTACCAGTTAGTCTGGCTCGCTTTTTGGCCAGGAAAACTTTCTCTGCAAAGTTATGGTAAACCGGACTTATCTTCATCGCTTTACCTTTGTTGTACTGGTTTATCCTGGCACTAACTGTCTGGTCCAGTTCATTGAGGTAAATGTTACTCAGAATCGGGCTGAGATTACCGCCTTGCACTGTCCCCGAGAAGGTTTTATGGTATTGCCAATTGTCGTAATAGCCTGCTCGAAGGAGTTGAGAAATGAGGTGCAGGAAACGCTGGTCGGTGATGCGCTTACCGAGTATTTTAAGTAAGATTTCGTGGTCTACGTTGTCGAAGAACCCTTTGATGTCTCCTTCTACCCACCAGCGCACTCCGGTTGCTTTGGTTTTGATCTGATGAATTGCTGTGTGACAACTTCTTCCAGGCCGAAAACCGTGGGAAGCGTTCGAAAAGGTTGGTTCGTAGATGGCTTCCAGGATAAGTTTAAGGACGGTCATCAGGAGTTTATCCCGGAAACAGGGAACACCAATCGGGCGTTGCCCATTGCCATTGGCTTTAGGTATGTAGACCCGCCGGGCCGGGTGAGGCTTGTAACTGGAGGCTTTTAGTTCAGAAATGAGACTTTTGATCAATCTCATGCCTGCTCCGTCGATGGTTTTGCCATCAACACCTCTGGACATGTTGCCCGGAATTGCCGCAATACTCAAATAAGCACTAAACCAGAGCTCTGGATTAAAGAGCTTTTGGAAAAGTTTGTCGAATTTAACCTCTGGTTTGCAACCCATATTGCCAAGCATTGTAAGTAGAACTTTGGTCTGTTGCACTTTGTGCTCCTCTGCTTTAACTTACAATAGAAAAACCTGCTGGGCTTCACCTTGTACACGGCTCTCCCGTGCTCTGAAGGTAGCGCATAGCTTCTACCGATTACTACCCCAGCTCCGTTACCTGCTCTGATATTCAAGTTCTACGACTATAGCCCTTTGTTAGTGAAGTGAATTTGAGATGAAGGCGTTCAAAGACAGGTAATCTCCGTTTAGTTTTCAGGTCAGACCCATCCGGTTTAGGTCTCCGTTTTGAACCGTTTGGCCTTTATTGAGGCTGCGTCTTCTGAGTGGGTACGAAAGTCTAGGGGGAGTGACCTCCGTTCAGAAGAGAGTGAGTGCCACCATCGTTCTCACCCGGTGCTTTGTTACCCCGCTGGGTTCTAGGATTTGGGCAGTATAGCTCTGACCATGCCGGACTTATTCTGAGGAAACGATTGAGGGTGATGGCCCTCGCACTTTCCCCTTTAATGCCATGCTAGTGTCCCCGCCCGACTTTCGCCGAACAGGTAAGGCACCGAATACCCTCCATTCCCACAGGAGGTGAGGCTTACGCCTCACTGGAACCAAAAAACCAATTACGGACGCACCCCCCTCAAATCCACAGTATCAAAACCCAAGTTTATCCATTCCATAAGCCGGTCTGGGCCTGGTTTAAAGAACGATTAGCTTAGTTCATTCCGACCCCGAAAATGGTTTTACAGTCGCCTGGCTTCTCTTTACCGCAAAACCTTTTAGGTAGCTAGACCTGGAACTTGTTGGGCCGTTTGGTGAAGGTTTTAGGCAATATTTCGACCCTCCAAAACCTTCCAACTTAGATATCTATGCCGCGCTCACCAACTCCTTCGGTCCCGGTTTGGCAGGCTGGGAAGCGGTTGCAGAGGTATTGAACCCTTTGATGATTAGCCAAACCGCCAGAACCATTTCCTGCGCAGCGAAAGGAAGCACCAGCGGAATGTACGCTGAACAAGGACCTGCCAGGGAACCAGGTAAATTTGAAATTGTTACCGGTGAGCGGCGTTATTGGGCAGCCCAGATTACCTCTTTAAAGCAGGTACCAGCTATTGTCGAAATTTTTAGTGATGAAAAGGCCAGGGTTGTTTCTCTAACAGAAAACCTCCAAAGGCGCAACCTTAACTTTAAGGAAGAGGTAGAGTTTCTGGCTCAACTAAACGAAAGCCGCATCCAGGCAGGCTTTGGCGGTGAATCTGACCTTTCCCGTCTCTTACATAAATCCCGCACCTATATTGCCAAACGCCTTAAAATCGCGTCTTTCCCTGATCTGATTGAGCGTGTAAACACTAATCAGATTTCCATCAACCACGCCTATACCGAGGCTGTGGACCTTGAACAATTGCAGTTGCCTTTTGAAAAGGAGGAAGAAGATAATAAGGAAACAGTTACTGGTGAAAAAATGCACAATGTGTTCCCGGGGAACACTTTTAGCTCAAAAGAGCTACAGTTGCCGTTTTCAAAAGATGTCCTAATGGAGAAAGCTCAAGTTTTTTCTGAAAGCCAGCCTAAAATTTATACCAGGAGTACTTTTAAGGCCAGAATTGTACCCTTTAGTCGGGCTAAAGAAGCTTTAAAACTGGTAGAGCAGGACCTTAATAATTTCAAGGAAGAAGAGCGTTCTCAATTAAAACAAGCTCTGGATGAGTTAGAGCAGGAACTTACCCGGTTTAAAGAATTTTTGGGATCTTAAATAACCACAAATATTAACCGGCTTTCTGAAAACCGTAAGCCTTACAAATTTTATCCACCTTGCTTTTCCTTTTGTCCCACGCTTCCCTTCCAGGGTATAGTCAGACAGACTGTAACCAGTAATAAGCATTCTATCAAGAGTGGCTTGTGTTAAAATAACAGGAAAGCTGGTCCTCTAACTTGCGAGGGCATTTTTGATGATGACATGGGTTTATAAGGCTTTTCTTTTATAGAAACGATTTGAAATTAATTGGAACATCAAAATTTTTGAAAGATTTTGTTCTAATTACAAAAAGCCAATCCAACTTTGGAAAACCTGTTAATGTAACGTAATAGGGTTGAAGAGTATGCACCTTCCTCGAACTATCGGTGTGCTTGTGGGTTATCCGGTATATCGGAGTAACACTCTTTCCCATATTCTCCGCTCTACTTTCCAGGGCATACTCGCTTCGGCAAAAGAGTATAACTGCAATATATTAATTGGTTGCGGGTTGGATAGCCCGCTTCACCCCGATCAAAGAATATCTGCGGGACCGGTTCTTTCACCTCAGACTTCCTTTGTTCCTGTCGGCTCCTGGAATACCGACGGCTTGATTGTACTGCCCTCGGTACGACCCTATTTTTTTTCACAATATTTAGACGAACTAAACTTAAACGGCTTCCCAATGGTTTTTACCCAGTTGGATAACCGGGGTACTTCGGTTGTTTTAGACAGTATGGGCGGGCTTTTTCAGGCGGTTGAACATCTCTGGCAACACGGGCACCGCCGTATCGCTTATATTGCCGGCTTTAAGAATGGTATCGGCGATAGTTTGCTCAGGTTAGAAGGTTTTCGAACAGCTATGAAATCTTTTGGTTCAGTCGCTGATCCGAACTTGATAGCATATGGTGAGCATTCTGTTAGCGGGGGCCGGGCGGCAATGGCCCAATTACTGAATTATTCCCAGTCCTTTACTGCTTTGATAGTCGGAAATTTTGAATCGGCAGTTGGGGCAATGCAGGTTTTGAAAGAGGCCGGCTATCGGGTTCCCGAGGATTTAGCTTTTATCAGTGTTAATGATCCGGTGGCGGCAGATGCGCAAATTCCTCCTTTCACCACAGTTCACCTTCAAACTTTCGAGCAAGGGTATGAAGCAGTTGATTTGTTGGTTAAAACCATTGAAGGGAACCCGCCCGTACCTAAAACAGTGCAAATACCGGCGCAACTTGTAATAAGGCGATCTTGTGGTTGCCAGCCTTACCAATCCGAAGGAGTAAAAATAGTTTCTCCGCCCTTAGCACCCGCAGCTATAACTGAGCCGGTTATGACAAAATCACAACTGGCTAACCTGATGACCCGGGCGGCCCAGGCAAAATCTTACCGGCTAAACCAACAAGAGCTTACCCGCTGGTTTCTTTTACTTATAGATTCTTTTTTAATGAGCGCAGGGAATGGTAGTGAGGCTTCTTTTCTAACTACCCTGTTAGATATATTACATTATGTGCAAACAGTTGGGGATGGACCATATCTACTTCAAAGTGCAGTTTCGGTGCTTACCCAGTTCTACAGCACCTTGACCATCAATCCTGATGATCCGGGCTCCATAGAATTTGGCTACCAACTGATTGACAAAGCACGCCAGGTGATAATTGAACATGAGCGGCAATACGAAGCGCTCTCGCTGGTGGAACTTCAAGCGGTCGCGGACCGGTTTGGTACAATGACCGCCCAGTTGTTAGCAGCTTCAAACCCGGCCCAGGTACTAAAAATTCTCGAAACCTCCCTGCCTGATGTCGGTATCCAGGATTTTCAAATTGCCATGTTTGAACCTCTTCAAGAAGACGAAGAAGATGACGACATAGTAGGTAAGAGTACCTTATTGGCCCTTGATCCCTCATCAGCAGGGTTAAAATACCGCCCCTTTCTTACCCGGTCCTTCCCTCCTGGCGACCTTTACCCCGCCGGTGAACCGTATTCCCTGCTACTAACCCCTTTAATGTTGCAAGAAAAGCAGATAGGTTTTATTGCCTATGATACGGGTAATATAGATTTATGCGGCGCAATTACCAGGAATGTTTCAGCGGCCCTTTTAAATTGCAAACTTTATAATGAAGCCGCTGACGGCCGCAAGCTGGCCGAAGAAGCCGATCAACTCAAGACAAAATTCCTGTCAATGGTCAGCCACGAGTTACGTTCTCCGCTGAGCGTGATCGTTGGCCTGAGCGAACTGATTTTGCGCGAACACTCCGAGGGAAAACCGGCCCCCCGCCAGGACCTTGAAAGGATCAACGCCAGCGCCCAGCACCTGGGACTTTTAATCAGAGATGTGTTGGACCTGAGCACCAACCAGGCCGGTCAACTGCGGCTTTCCCTCGAACCCGTAAATTTAGTAGAAGCCCTTCAACCGGTCCTCGTTACGGTAGGACAACTGGCCCGTGATAAAGGTCTTAGCTGGCAGCTTACCATACCTGATCAGCCGGCAATGGTACTCGGGGACCGCACCCGTCTGCGTCAGGTTGTCCTCAATTTAGTCAGTAACGCTATTAAGTTCACGGCTAACGGTAGCATAAAGTTGGTTGTTGAAATAACCGGTGAGCAAGTTTCCGTGTGGGTGAGGGACACTGGCATTGGCATATCCTCGGCGGAACAAAATAGTATTTTTGATGAATTTAGCCAATCTGAGAGAACCGCCAGCCGCGGATACGGTGGGTTTGGCCTGGGTCTCGCGATCAGCCGTCACCTGGTCGAGCTGCACGGCGGTACCATAAATGTAAGTTCCTCTGGCGTGGAAGGTGAAGGCGCCACCTTCTGGTTCACCTTACCTCTGCTTGAGCAGCAAGAAGCCACCGAATCGGCGCAACCTGGCCGGCCTCTCGTAGTTGTAGTAACAAACGAAACCAATAGCAAAAACATCGAAGGAATAAAAGTGGCCTTACATTCGCAAGACCTGGAAGTGGTAGTTTATCCTCCCGCTGAAATGGCTCAATGGCAGCTTCGCCTGGCGGCTGCGCCACCGGAGGCTATTCTTGTCGATCAAAGATTAAGTGCAACAGCAGGGTGGGACGTTTTCCGGGGCTTGCAAAACTATCCCGCAACCCAGAATATACCTGCTTTTTCATTTTCCTGGCCTGGTACGGTTGATAGCTCTTTAGTCATAAAGTTGGGTCACAGCGGCCCATCACTCGATCTGGCCCAGTTCAAGCAGCTATTGAGCGCCCCGCCAGTCGCGACACCGGCCTTTCCAACCATCTTGATGGTTGACGATGACTTGAGTATCCTTGAAATGTACACCCGCCTGGTTCAATCAACTATCCCAAATTGCAATATTTCTTACGCTCATAATGGGCTTCAGGCTGTAAAATTTGTGCAAAACCGGCGGCCGGACCTGATATTGCTTGATTTGATGATGCCGGAGTTGGATGGCTTTGGTACCCTGGAAGTACTCAGAGGAAACCCTGCGACCCGTGATATTCCTGTTATTGTACTCAGTGACAGAGCCCTGACTGAAGAGGAAATGGGGCGACTAAATCAACAAAGCGTAGTAATGGTACTTGAGAAGGGTGTAATCAGCGCTGAGGAAACCATAACCCAGCTAGGGAAAGTTTTGGATCGTACCAACCGCCCCGGTTCTGCGCCGCAACTACTGGTTCGCCGGGCCATTGCTTATATCCACGCTAATTTTGCTCAACCGATTACTCGTGAACTTTTAGCCCAATATCTCTCGGTAAATGAAAATTATCTCTCCACCTGTTTTCAACAAGAAACCGGCATTAGCCCTTTGACCTTTCTCAACCGGTTCCGGATTAAAAAAGCCTGTGAGTTGTTAGAGCAGCCTGACCAGACCGTAACGGAGGTTGCTCTGGCAGTAGGCTTCTCGGATATTGGTTATTTCAGCCGAGTTTTCCAACGTGAGGTTGGAAAATCGCCAAGCGCCTACCGGCGAAGTCACCGATTACATTAAGAATTGCTATTTCGTGCGGTTCAGCTTGGTTGCGGATAACCATGTTTCACCTTTTCCTATTACACTCAAGATCAACTTCTTTTTTACTACCTGTATTACTCCTTAAATTAACTATACTGAGTTTTGTGCAAGTGAAACTGAGATTTGTCCAAGACAGTTAGGTTTTTATCTGGCACTATGTGTCTATGGACACACAACGCTTATCTTACCTTCTATTATTAGAAGATGAACCACAATTTAAATATCTAATTCAGCGTTATGCCGTCAGAAGCGGGTTAGAGCTGCTGAATACTTCAAAAGACAGCGAAATCTTACCGCTGGCTATGCAGTGGCAACCGAAAGCGGTTATTGTGGATATTGACACGCCTGGCCTGGATATTGCTAAAGTGCTGGGCGAATTGCGCTCAGATACGATAGCCCGGCAAATTCCAATCATTGTGTGTTCTTCGTCCGAGGTGACCCTTAACAGGTGGGGGTTGGAAGTTGACGGCAGTTGGCTTAAGCCGGTACTGTACGACGATTTCACGAATACTCTTGCCGATATTGGGATTTATACAACTACTTAACCTAACAGACAAATAAAACCTAACGCCTTTTGTCAAAAAAACTAAATTCTGGTTATTAACGTCTCTGTTGACAGGTACGTTTTGAAAGGTAATACCTGTTCAAGCTAAGTTTGCTATACCAATTTTCAAGGAGGAGAAGAGTATGTCTGAGGAGACAGCTAAAAGATTGAACCGGCGTAGATTTATCGCCTTGACCGGCGGCGCTTTAACGGCTGCCGCTATACTCGCCGCCTGCGGCGATAACACGCCCACTTCCGGCACTGTGGCGACTACCGCAGCTACCAATGCTACTACGGCCGCCAGCGCTGCCACTACCGCCGCCGGTGCTGCTACTACCGCTGCCACAACCGCGGCTTCGGCCACTACGGCTGCGGCTAATGTAGCCCCGAATGGCATAAAACTGGTCTTACTGAACCAGTCGCGCGGCCAGGCCGCGGCCCTGGAAGCCCTCGCCAAGACCTATCTGGCTCAAACCGGCGTCGAAGTCACCATTAACACAGCCGGCCCCACCGATTACCTCCAGAAGTTACAGGCCAGCTCCCAATCCGGTGACATGCCCGATATGTACTCTGCCCTGGCTAAATACAACGATATGGCTCCGTATTACAAAGCCGGTTGGGCCATGAATTTGCAACCGGAAATGGACAAAGGCTGGAGCAAAAACTTCTCCTCCTCGGTGCTCAAGCAGATAACCTGGAAGGAGGGCAACCCTCAGGGCCTCCAACCGGGGATTTACGGGGCCCCTTGGGAGATAAATACCTATGCCGTTCTGGGTAACCCGACCATCTTTAAGAAAGCCGGACTGGACCTGAGTACGCCACCGGCGACCATGCCTGAATTCATTGACCAGTTGAAGAAGATTAATAATTCGAAGAGCGCCCCGTTCTTGCTGGCTTCCTCGAATACGGCTCTGTTCATCCAGCATTATGTCTCTAACTTTTTAACCGATGACGAGATCAGCCAGACCTTCGGCGGTAAGCTACCCTGGAAGTCCGATGCCTGGCGAAATGCCCTGCAACTTATCGTTGACCTGCGCGACGCCGGGGCTATCGCCAATAACGCCCTGCCTACCGGTTCAAGCGATAACGCCACCGGCGAGAAGGAATTCTTTAACGTGCAGGATCTTGCTACTTACTACGACAGCGCCGTAAGCATTTCGGTAGCAAAAACGACTGCCCCTGACTTCACCACCTTTATTTCATTTCCGCTTCCAAAGGCCGGCAACGGCAAACTCGAACCTCGCTCAGTCGGCGGCTTTGGTAGAGGCATGGCGATCAACCCGAAAGGTAAGCACCCCGATGAGGCGCTGAAATTCATTAAATGGATGACTGATCCGGCTCAAGAGAAGCAAATGTTTGATACGGTTCCTTTGCTTCCGGCCAATCCCAACGCCTTAGATACGTCGAAGCTTTCCCCGCAGGTAACCGGGTTCTCCTCGCTTGTCGATAAGACCCAGGTTATAAGCAACCCTCTAAAGGCGCAGGTGAACGAAGCGATGCAAAAAGGCATTCAGAGCCTGGTTCTCAAGGAGAAGAGTGTTGACCAGGTTCTCGACGACCTGGAAGCAGCTCAAAGGAGTTAGTGATGGCTAGCACCCCAATCGCCGGCAAGGCAAAACCGCGATCCTTTGCTTCCAAACCCCGTCACAGGAGGCGGGGTTTGGAAGCTTACCTCTTTCTGCTCCCGGCCCTGGTCCTCATCGGAGTATTCACCCTTATCCCGTTCGTACAGGGGATTGTACTGAGCTTCCAGAGTTGGGACGGGGTTAGCACCGATACCCCCTTCGTCGGCCTTGATAACTACCTGCGGGTTTTCCAGGATAACATCTTCTGGAGTTCGATGCTTAACGCCGTCATCTTCGGGGCGGTCGGCCTGGTTATTGGGGGTGCCGTCTCCCTTGGAATGGCGATGGCGGTCAATAAGGCCAAACGCTTTTCGGCTTTCTTCCGCACCGTCTACTACGTGCCCGGGGTCTTCTCCGTCGTAGTGGTTGGGATGATGTTCTCCTGGCTGCTCGACCCGCGGATCGGTATTCTCAACCGTTTCCTGGGGGCAATCGGTCTGGACGCCTTGCAGCACAACTGGCTCAACGAACCTGACACCGCAGTCTGGGCGGTGGCAGCGGTCTTTGTCTGGTACCACTGGGGCTTCGGCTTTCTCCTTTTCCTGGCCGGCTTGCAGGATATTCCGAAGGAATATTACGAAGCGGCCGAACTGGACGGGGCCTCGCCCTGGGCCCGGTTCCGCTACATTACCTGGCCGGACCTGGCCCCCGTCACTACGATTGTCAGTATTCTCACCCTGCTGGGCGGGCTGAAGATCTTCGGTACTGTCCTGGTACTGACCAACGGCGGCCCCGGCTACCACACCGAGGTACCGACCCTGCGTATTTACAAGGAAGCCTTTCAATTCCATCGTTACGGTTCGGCCGCGGCGATGTCGGTCATCTTCGGGTTAGGGCTGGTGGCGCTCTCGCTATTTCAACTCTGGATCTCGCGCCGTTCCAATGCGTGATGGGATCAGGAAGAGAGGACAGAAAAAATGCAACAACCCCCCAAAATATCAGCACCGCCCCGGGCTCTTCGCGTTGATTTCCACTCATCAAGGGGCAACCAGCTAACGAGCAAGGCTCGCATTTTTACCAGGCGCTTTGCTTTCTACGCTCTGCTGGTGCTGGTAGCTTTCGTGGCGCTCTTTCCCATCGTCTCGGTGCTGTTAGGTTCAGTCCAAAAAGCCCAGGAACTTTACAGTGGGAGCAGCTTTTTCCCGACCACTTTCGAGTGGAACAACTACGTCACTGCCTGGAACGATGGGAATTTCAAGACGTTTCTGCCCAACAGTTTGTTCTACACGGTGATTGCGGTGATTGGCATCTTGATAGTGGCGAGCATGGCCGGTTATGCCCTTGCCCGTATCGAATTTCCGGGCAGCAAAGTGGTAATGTTCCTGATTCTCGCCATCATGATTATTCCGGCACCCGCCTCGTTCATCGCAGTCTACAAAGTGCTGGTTAATATGCACCTGGCAAACACCCGCCAGGGCTATATCCTGGTGTTGATCGCCGAGGGGCTGCCTCTTTCGATTATGATTATGCGCAGTTTCTTCGTGCGCCAGCCGAAGGAGTTGGAGGAAGCAGCGGTTCTTGACGGCAGTTCGTCCTTCGGTGTTTTCTGGCGGATCATGCTACCGCTGGCACGGCCCGGCCTGGCGGCGGTAGCGGTTATTGAGGCCCTGCATGTCTGGAATGAATACCTGCTAGCGCTGGTTATTTTCAACGACGATAGCCTGATGCCGGTGCAGCGGGGCCTGACCCGGTTCGTTTCGGCGGAAACACCCCAGACAAACATCCTGCTGGCGGCGACGGCGATCTCAGTGCTGCCGATCATCGTGCTCTATCTCTTCGCCCAGCGCAACATCACCCAGGGAATCGCGGAAGGGGCCGTCAAATAGGAATAAAGGCCATTCGCCTTCCGTTAAGGACTTTTACACAATGAAAATTGAACGAATCGAGACTTACCTTGCTCCGCAAGTGGCGGTGGTCCGCATAATTACGGACGATGGCGTGGTAGGTACCGGGCAGACCTCGCCGTATATGGCAGATATAACGGTTGATGTATTACACAAGATGGTCGCCCCATTTTTCCTGGGCCAGGACCCCTGGCAACTTGAGCGCCTGGTAGAAAAGTGCCTGGCGCATCACTACAAGTTTCACGGCTCGTTCCTCTGCCGGGCGCTGTGCGGGGTTGACACGGCCCTATGGGATCTCCTGGGTAAAGTCACCGGCCAGCCTGTCTATAAACTCCTCGGCGGGGCGGCCCGTCAGGAGGTGCCAATGTACGCATCCAGCATGAGCCGGAAAATCACGCCTGAGCAGGAGGCGCAGCGTCTGGCCGACCTCGTGAGCAGCCAGGGATTCCGGGGTGTCAAGGTGCGGATTGGCCAGGTGATGGGCCAGGATACAGACGCTGCCCCCAGGCGAACCGAACAGATGATTCCCCTGATACGAGAGGCGCTGGGTGAGGATTTAACCATCCGGGCAGATGCCAACGGAGGATTCTCGGTGCCACGGGCAATTGCGGTCGGCCGGTTGCTGGAAAAGTACCGGTACTTCCACTTCGAGGAACCCTGCCCCTTCCCTGAAATTGAAAATACGGCCCAGGTGGCGGCGGCGCTTGATATAGCGGTGGCCGGAGGAGAGCAGGACCATTCCCTTGAGCAGTTCAACCGGATGATCCGGCTGGGCACGGTGGACATAGTGCAACCCGACATCGGTTATATCGGCGGTCTCAGCCGGGCCCGCAAAGTCGCCCAACTCGCCGAGATGGCCGGAATACCCTGTACCCCGCATTGCGCCAACCGGTCGCTATTGCAGGTCTTTACCTTACACCTGGCGAAGGCCATGCCAGCCTGCTACCAGGACCAGGAGTGGAGCATCGAGGACAACCAGACCTGGGCCGATGAAATCTATGAGCCGGTACTGCAAGTCACTAACGGGGTCATACCCGTTTCAGACCGGCCTGGCTGGGGGATCGAAATTGTGCCAGCCTTTTTGAAGCGAGCAGAACGGCGCGTGTCGCAGGCGGCCGGTGGCTAATCCGCCCTGCCCTTATTCATTCGTGTGTGGGATTTTTTCTAAGGAGGGTTTTAGTAGACATGGGAAACTGGTGGCACGAGCAGCCTTTGCGCCTGGTCCAGACAAATTTACAGGAGAGCGACATCCGGCGCAACCCGCGTGAGATCGTCCGCGAGGTGGCGGCCTTTGATGCAAACGCGATTCTTTTCAGCGTTGGCGGGATTGTTTCTTTTTATCCATCAAAACTGCCTTTTCAGACGCCTTCACCCCTTCTGAGTAGCGACATTGACTTTGTAGGCGAGGCCAGGGACGAGGCCCGCAAGCTGGGCCTGCGCTTTATCGCCCGGCTCGACCTGAGCAAATGTCATAAGCATGTATTTGATCACCACCCGGAATGGTTCTTCCGGCGCGCGGATGGCAAGCCGCAGGTCTATAACGGTCTTTACTCTACCTGCGTAAACGGCGGCTACTATCGGGCCTACTCCTTCGAGATTATAAATGAAATCATCGAACGATACGACGTGGACGGCCTGTTCTTTAACATGTTCGGCTATCAGCCGCGCGACTACAGCGGCACCGACCACGGCATCTGCCAGTGCGTGAATTGTCGCAGCCGCTTCCGCGAGATGTTCGGGCGGGAGTTACCCACCGTGGAAAACCCCAACGACCCCAATTATCTTGATTATCTATCCTTCAAGGAGATCACGAGCCGCGAGGCTGCTCAACAAGTCGGCGACTATATCCACACCCGCAAGCCCGGTATTGCTTTCAGCACTTACAGCATCCACGGCACCGACCTGGTGCGGAGTGAGGCTAACACGGCGGTAGACCGACCCTTACCGCTCTGGCAGTACTCGGCCAGCGATAACGTCAAGCGGGCCCAGCATACCTACCCCCACAAGCGGTCGCTGAATACAGCCGTTTACTTCCTGGATATTCCCTACCGTTTCGCCGAGGTCTCCGCCGATCTGACCTCGCTGCGGCTGGCGCAGAATGTAATTCACAGCGCGCCCCTCGACCTTTACGTGCTCGGTACGCTTGACCAGCCCAATCGAAGCGGCCTTAAGTCAGCCCAGGAAATCTTTTCTTTCCAGGCTAAACACGAGCAAGAGTACCAGGGTCTGACCTCGCTGGCCCAGGTATGCCTGCTCTATCCGCATCGCAGCTTCCCGTACGGCAAAAGCAGCGAAACGGCCTACCGGGGCATGTTCCGGCTGCTTACCGAAAACCACATCCCGTTCGATTGTGTCCACGAGCACCGGCTGACCGAAGAAGACGCCAACGAATTCCTGGCAAAATATAAACTGCTGATCTTGCCAGGAGCCGCTCTTTTAAGCGACCGACAGAGCGAGGTAATTGACTCTTTTGTGGCAACCGGTGGCAAGGTGCTGGCTACGGGCGAGACAGGTTTCTATACCGAAACAGGCCGCCCCCGCCCCGAAAATAGCCTGAAAAGTCTTGGCGCAAGCCGGGTAGAGCTAACCCGCTCTGATATGCGTTCAGCCTATTTTCGTATCCATGACCAGCATGACCCCGGCCTTAACCGTCACTTTCCGCTGGATAAAGCCCGCCACTTTAATGAAACTGACCTTATATTTCTTGACGGTAATTACCTTTACTTGCCGGTAAAGGAGGAAGCGGAAAAGTGGCTAAGCCTTATCCCACCTACGACCTACGGCCCGCCGGAAAAGGTGTTCAGCGATGCGGAAGAAACGGATTGGCCGGGAGTAATCTTCTACCGGTATGGCCGGGGGACCAGCGCCTACCTGCCCTGGCAAGTGGACGCGCTCTACTACCGGTTTAGCTCACCCGGCCACACCGCGCTGCTGCTGGCGGTACTGGATAGCCTGACTGGTGGCGACCGGCAACTGGTTTCAAACGCGCATCCGAGTGTTGAAATAGCCCTCCTGGCCCGCAAGGATGGCGCATATATGCTCAATCTGGCGAATGCCAGCGGTCACGGCGGTACCGCTATTTTCCCACCTATTCCGATGCGTGACCTGGTAGTAAAAATTGCCTTACCGCAACCGGTCACGACTGCCTGTTCGCTGAAACAGGGCCGCCCGGTCGAACTCTGGCGAGAGCAAGGCTATACCTGTGTGCGGGTGGGCCAGCTCGAACTTTTTGACTCGATCATTTTACGCTAAAGAAGGCACGGGTAGGGAGGGAGATAGATTAAACATGGCGACTTCACAGAGAAACGTTTTTATCTGGGGACAAAAGCCGGACGAGGAGCAGATGGTACAGCTGCGGAGGGCTGCCCCTGAGGCTAGAATCTGCGTGTTCGACAACCGGGCGGAGATGGAAGCCCAAATCGAGGAAGCGGAAATCATCGCGGGAAACGTCCGCCCTGAAGCCCTGGCCCGTGCAACGCGCTTGCGCTGGGTCCATAGTTGGGCTGCCGGACCGGACGCCCAGCTTTACCCTGAGTTTGTAGCAAGCCCGGTCTTGCTGACCAGTAGCAAGGGAAACGGGGCCATCCCGCTGGCCGAGCATGCCATTATGCTCATGCTCATGCTGAACCGGGACGCGCTGCGCTGGCTCCGCGCCCAGTCCGAACAGCGCTGGGACCGGTTCAACCACGGCGAACTTACGGGGCTGACCTGTGGAATTATTGGGCTTGGGAATGCCGGGCTGGACCTAGCTGCCAAAGCAAAAGCTTTTCACATGCGGGTAATTGGCATACGCCGAACCACCATAGCAACCACTTCCGACCTTGTAGACGAGCTTTACCCTCACGAACGCCTGCACGACTTTTTGGCCGCGTCCGATTTCGTAGTTGTAACAGCCCCGCTTACTCCCCAGACCGTGGGTATGCTGGGCGAAGCCGAATTCCGTAGCATGAAGCGGAGTGCCTATTACATCTGCTTCTCGCGAGGCGGTATCGCCGACGATGCAGCCCTGCTGCGCGCCCTTAATGAAGGCTGGATCGCCGGGGCCGGGTTAGATGCGCACAGCGAAGAACCGCTCCCGCCGGATAGTCCGTTCTGGACGGCGCCGAACACGATTGTTACTCCGCATAACGGCGCGACTACGCCGCTCACCCCCAGGCGTGGTTTTGATATTTTTGTAGAAAATCTTGAGCGCTACATTTCCGGCCAGCCTTTGAATAATCTCGTAGACAAACAGGCCGGATACTGAGTTAATTGAAGGTGCTGGCTTGTAGAGAGGTGTGAAAGATAATGTTGGAAAGAATCGGCTTCATTGGCCTGGGTATTATGGGCAAGCCTATGGCCCGCAATTTACTGAAGGCAGGATACTCCGTCACCGTATATAACCGTTCCCGGCCAGCCGTAGACGAGTTGGTGGAGGAAGGTGCGGCGGCAGCGGAATCTCCCCAGGAAATCGCCAAAAACAGCGAAGTGGTTATTACAATGCTGCCCGACGGGCCGGACGTAGAGGAAGCAGTGTTAGGGCTGGACGGTCTGTTGGCGGGTGCTAATAGGTGGCTCTTGATCATCGATATGAGCACGATTTCGCCCGGCGCTGCAAAACGGTTAGCGGAAGCAGCCCGTGAACGGGGCGTGGGTATGTTGGATGCGCCGGTGAGCGGAGGAGATAAAGGGGCTATCGCAGGCACGTTGTCAATAATGGTAGGTGGCAACGAGGACGACTTCAAGCGGGCCATGCCAATATTTGAAGCGGTGGGCAAAACGATCACTTACTGTGGGAGCAGCGGGGCCGGTCAGACCGTGAAAGCCTGTAACCAGGTCGCGGTCGCCCTTCACTACGCCGCCGCCTCGGAGGCGTTGGTGCTGGGGGCTAAAGCCGGGGTCGCGCCAGAGGTTATTCTTAAAGTGCTGGGAGGGGGGCTTGCCCAAAGCCGGGTAATGGACATGCGTGGCCCGGCCATGAGCCAGCACCAATTCACGCCAGGCTTCAAAGCTAGACTTCACAGCAAAGATTTGCGGATCATTATGGAGACTGCCCGCGAGTATGGTGCCACGTTACCCTTTGCCGCCCTGGCCGACCAGTTATACACGGCCCTTGTGCAGAATGGCGGCGGCGAACTGGACCACTCGGCGCTCCTGACAGTTATTGAAAAATTATCCAACGGTAGTATAGGAGATACTCAATAAATATAGGGTACATATGTTATGTTACAGTCACTGACAATTTTACTGGTTTTCCAATTAATTGGAGAAGTAATGGCCCGGACTCTAGCGTTGCCGGTCCCAGGTCCGGTTATCGGCCTGGTATTATTATTCGCAGTTTTGATAATCCGGGGCAAAGCACCTGTGTCGCTTACCCATACCGCTAACGGGCTATTAGACTACCTCAGCCTGCTATATGTCCCCGCCGGGGTCGGGATTATGGTTAATTTCGCTCTTATTCAAAAAGAGTGGCCGGCAATCTTACTTACTTTGATTCTCAGCTTAACCCTTACTTTAATCATTACTGCTTTCGTCATGCGGTGGTTGATCAGGATGCTGGCAGCTAAGGCAGCCCAGCGGAGAGTTAGCCATGGGTGAGCGCCTTACCAGTATCTGGGTCTATCTAGCTCAGACCCCCTTGCTGTGGCTAACTGCCACCCTTATAATCTTCCAGCTTACTAACTGGCTATATAAGAGGGCGGGCAAACCACCTTGGCTTAATCCTGTGCTTACCGCGATAATTTTGATTGCCGCCCTGCTGGTGGTTACCGGAACTCCCTACCAGGCCTACTTCGACGGAGCCCAGTTTGTCCATTTCCTGCTAGGGCCGGCCACGGTTGCTCTGGCGATTCCACTTTATGAACAGCGTAAAACACTCAAGCGACTGTTGATGCCCCTTTTGGGGGCGTTACTAACCGGGTCGGTTGCAGCGGTCCTCACGGTAATCGCGTTTGCCAGACTGTTGGGAGTATCAGCGCCTTCGACGCTCTCTTTAGTCCCAAAATCTGTGACGTCACCGGTTGCGATGGGTATTGCTGAAAAAATTGGAGGTATACCCTCGCTAACCGCCGTAATGGTAATCCTCACCGGCATCTTCGGAGCGGTGGCCGGACCATCCATCATTGATTTGATCGGGGTAAAAGAACCGGAAGTACGCGGATTCTCAATCGGACTGGCCTCACATGGAATTGGTACCGCCCGGGCCTTTCAAATTGATGAAGTGACAGGAGCATTTTCCGGTATGGCTATGGGAATGAACGCTTGTGTAACACCGCTTATCGCACCGGTGCTCGTAAGTCTGTTGCACTTAACATAGCCTTTCCAATTTTAATTTCACTAACCAGGGTAAAAAACCAAATGTCTATTAATCAAGGGCAGAATCTATTTGTCACCTGCGTGGCGAATGAAGAATCGGCAAAGGTCACCTATGCGTTAGGCCAGTTGCGGCAGGCGCTTGAAGAATCCCGGTATTCCGTCACAATTGAATTCCTCCCGCCTACCTCTGGCAACCGCCTCGCTATCGGACTCGGTCTTGATAGAGTGCAGGCCATAATCGCCGCTCCCCGGACTGAGACAGACGACTCGACACCACTGGGTTATGAAGACTTTAGTTTGAAAAAGGGGGGAGATGGTACGGCAACCACGATTTTGATCGAGGCGGCAGGCGAGCAGGGGTTACTGTATGGCTGCCTCGCTCTCGTAGAGCAGTTGGAGTTGGGCGGCTTCGAGCAGGTCCAGTCAAAAACAGAACGAGCTTTTATTCCATTTCGCGGGGCCAAGTGCAATCTTCCCTGGGAACCCTATCAGGCCGGGTATTCTACTGAAATCAATCAGGCGGTGTATTGGGATCTGGGGGTGTGGGAACGCTACCTGGACCGCCTGGCACGGGGCCGGTACAATGTCCTGACCCTCTGGAGCCAGCATCCTTATCACCTGATGGTGCGTATTCCTAAATACCCTGAAGCCTGCCCATTTACAGACGAGGAGATGGATAGCAAAATCGGCTTCTGGAAAACTCTCTTCGCCATGGCAAAAGCGCGCGGAATGGACATCTACATGCTAACCTGGAATATCCACCTTCCGGAGTCTTTTGCCCGCCATCACGGCTTTCATATTTACGGACAGGATCACCCGGTAATCCGCGATTACTTGCGGGAAGCCGTCAAGACGTTAATAGCTACCTACGATGACCTGGACGGTTTTGGAACGACCGCCGGTGAGCGCATGCACGATTATACCGCGGGGGCATTTGAAGATTTTATGCTCGACGTGTATTTCAGAGCGCTCAAGGAAGCCACCCGGCAGGTGCCGTTTATCTTTCGAAGCCACTGGTTACCCCCGGAGGTTACCCGGGCCGCCCTGGCAAAAGCGGATTACCCGGGCACCGTCTATATTGACTGGAAATTCAACACCTCGCACGGTCTATCTACCTGGAAACTCCAGGGTCGGGAAAACAACAAGCTGTTGAATCCGCCGCCCGATAACTTTAAGGTGTTGTGGCATATCCGTAATGAAGAGGCTTATCTTTTGCAGTGGGGCGATCCTTCATTCGTGGCTGCTCACGCAATCAATAACTATGATCCGCATGCGGTACAGGGCTACTTTTTTGGTCCTGAACGTGTGATACCCTTTCTCGAAGAAGTGCGGCTCGATGGCTCAGGCAAGCGAGTGCAAACCTTCGACTTCGACCGGCGCTGGTATCTGTACGAGATGTGGGGCCGGATGGGCTATAACCCGGCCACCCCAGACAGCCTTTGGAGCGAACGTCTCAATCATTACTATGGCCTACCCGGTGGAGAAGATGGCCTATACCAGGCGCTCCAGGCGGCGAGCCAGGTTCCCCTTGAATTTAATACCTTCTGGGCCGGAACCTGGGACGGTTCATCTTATGCTGAAGGCAACCTCGGCTTCCCACTGGCGGTTGATTCCTGGGAAGGTAATCGCGAAAAGCGCTTTCTGAGCGTAACTGATTTTATCTTTCACGAGTGTCTCGACCCTGACTATATGACAATTCCTGAATATGTCATTGCGGTTACGGCTCCCGCGAACGGCAATCGGCCGTTTATACGAGCGATCCAGGGCCGGGTAACGCCGTTTGAGGTAGCCCGGCATATGGAGGACATTAGTAAGCGCGTAGGCGCCTACCTGACAACCCTGGCTGCAAAAATCAAACCTGACACTGACACTACCAGGGCGCGAGCTCAGGAATATACCTGGTTGGTTGAGGATTTGACGGTGTGGCGGGGGCTGGCTCAGTATTATGCCTGTAAAATTCGTGCAAGCACCTACCTGTATGCCTTTATGTATACCGGCGAAGAACAATTCCGGCAGCAATCGGTTGACGAACTGGCGCAGGCGGCCGAGCAGTGGGAGAAAATCGCAAACTTTACTCGCGACCGTATCGCTCGCCAGAGCTACGATCACTTCGACGTGTTTCACTGGGAACGGTATGTCAAGGAAGCTCACAACGACATTGCCCTGGCCCATAAGGTCAAACCTATTGACGAACTGGCAGGCGAAATTCGGTGCTACCAGCTTGGTCCTTATCCTTCGGATGGCTGGGGCGCTTCCCTGGACAGGCCGGAAGTCCCGGAACTGGCCCTTCAAAAATTAGATTTAGACACACCGGACCCTGCCCAGCGGTATGCGAAGTACCTTTCCAAGAAATATTCCATCGCGGGGCGGGAGTATAGCTGGCAGCCGCTGCCTGCCTTATCACCATCGGTTGAGGTGTTTAAAAGTAACCAGCCGCTGCAGATGGTTCCTGAGCTTCGCAAACGTTATGATATCCGCCATGATTTCCAGCCTGAGTTTGGCTCGTCTGGAACGGTGTATTTTGCTGCGGTTGTTACAGCGGACGAAGATGAAGCCGTTCAGTATGAATTGCGTACTCACGACTTCGCCCGCGTCTGGGTGAATGTTAAAGAAGTATTCAATAGCCCCAAGGCTAAATGGCATAACGAAAGCCGGCGAGGCGGCCGCTTTGCTGCGCTGTTGCGTGCCGGGCAGAACCTTATCTTGATCAAACTAGAAGCGACCCGTCCATTGTCTGCGGCCGTGAAAACGGTAGAAGATGATCCAGCAGGCTGGGGCTTTTACCTCCAGTCCGGTTTTGCGGGTTATCCCTTTCCCCGCCATCGCGAACGTCCCTATCAGCTTCGGCCGCCAGTCAGCCGCCCGGCCTAACTCCGGCAGCAATCTAATTAAGTCCTCTCATCCTACCCCGGATTATCGTTTTTATTTGAACGTTTTTACAAAGCTTGCTGCCTGGCCAAAATTGTAAGATCGGCCAGGCAAGCCCAGAGCAAGAATTCTACGCTGATACTACTTCCGGTTTCACAAAGTGGGGGCTTAGCAGGTTAATTGAAAACATTAAGTAAGCTCATTATTTCTTTTTGTACCTTTGGTGGCCGTTGATTAAGGGTTGTATTACCTGCTTTTCCCAAATCTTTCAATATCGGAGGTTAGAATTAGTCATAGGACGTAACACTTCTGCCTGTTTGAGGAAAGCTGGATTTTCTGAGAACCTATAACAAAAGGGATCAAAGAAGTCTTTGCGTGTACGTACTGGTTTGAGGATTGAATTGCTTTGCAGCACCCCGCAAATACGGCTTGGCGCTGCGCCGCAGGTAAGGAAGCAATCCTTCAGCCATAAGGGCATTGAGCGTCTCGCGGTAAAATGAAAAAATATGGACGTCACCAAGGTGAATGCCGGCCTTGATTGCACTTGTAGCAATTGTCGTCGAAACTGTCAGGAGAGGTACCTTTTCGCGCTTACTTACTTCCTGAAGGTTCTGGTAGAGTTGAGCGAGGCTGGCGGCATCAGGCAACTCGTTAATGTTTTGGCGCAGGTTTTGCCAGGTCTGCCGCATATCTGCCACTTTGAGTGGCGGCAAGTCAACCACATCCGCAATGGCTCCCGAAGTCCCTTCCAAACCTACCAGCAGTTCTTCAACTGAGGTAATCTCAAGGTCCGGTGGTAAAGCACCTGCCGAGCGGAGGTCTGCCACCAGAGTATTGAGGTATATGCCAGTGCCCTTTGTAATATCAGCTACGGCCGCGAGCAGCCACAAAGGCGACCAACCTGTGGTTAAAATTCCCGCAAGTTCGATGACATTCCCGGCCGCTTTACGTTTTAAAAGATCTTTAGCTGGTAGGCCACCTTCCTGGGATAAAGGAACTTCCTCAACACCTCCAACTACCTCGATCATAATGCGTAAAAGGCCCCCTATCGTTGCCCTGTATAACCGAGAGTCGCGAACCATCCGTGGTAAGAGCAGTTGAGATGTTTCAGCCACCAATCCTCCGCCCACCGCAGCCGAAGCCCGTATTGTTCTTTCTGGTAAAGATAATAGATATTTAGTTTTGTTGGCCATAATGATTTAACTCCTATTCTTCCATGTCCTGAGCGCACCATCGCATTGGCCGTATATGTTTTGTGGATCATATTGCTATTTAGATTTCAGTTCCCTTTTTCATTAGGCTCGTTATCGGGCAAGAAGGTAGGCATCTTCCATCCAATTAGTAATTAAAATTACTTTCCAATTAATTCTTATTCTACTTCTACGTATCTACAATCTAAAAGTAACAGGAAGGGCCGCTACACTTCCTGCATCTAATCCATTACAGCTGCTTCGTTAACCAGGATATCCAGGCGACCACAAGTTGATACGGTCGGGTCTACCAGCTTTGGTGGCTACCATGGTCATCCGACCCCACCGTACCTAAGCTGCGGCACGCTCATAACGGTGATGTAATCCGCCCATTACGGTAAAACTTACCACTTTCCCCTCTGAAAGCGAGCTGATTTGTGTCGGATCTAGCACAGCCTGTCCAATTCCCTGGTGTGGTCTTGACTTATTGAAATACTCAACATATGGTATGCTTTCAGAAATCCAGACCACAAACTGAAGAAGTTAGAGTAAAATACAAATCAGTTTGTGGAAAGGTAGGTTTGTATGCAAGGGCGTTCTTATCCGCCGGAATTCAAGCTAAAAATCGTAAAGGCAGTCCTTGAGAATCAAAAAAGCGTGGCGCAGTTATGCCGGGAACATTCTATCTCGGATAGCCTGATCCCTGCCTGGAAGAAACTTTACCGGGAGAAAGGCGAAGCAGCTTTCAAAGCAGTTACTCAGGCCCATGCCAGGAGCGAACCGCTCAGTGCTGAACAACAGGAGTTGTTAGCCCCAGAAATAAAGTGGCGGAACTGGAACGCTTCTGCGGTCATATGGCTTTAGAGAATTCTATTTTAAAAAGCCCAGGAACTGTTGAAGCAAAATGCCAAACCATAGAGCAACTCTACCAGCTTAGCCAACAGGAAGGCTGGAATTATTCTATCCGGGGTTTGTGCCGTCTCTTCGGGGTGAGTTTGCACCAGTTTAGTGGATTGTTTAGACACGAGTATATCTGGCTTTAATCGTCTCTCAAAATTTTCCGGTGAGGTAAGGCCCAAAGATGAATGTACCTACTGCCAAGAGTAAAATACACAAGCTTGAAAACTCTTCTTTAAAAGTGATTGAGGTATCCAAACTATAAAAATGTAATATTGCAGACTATTATTGTTATCAAAACATTGGCTATATTGTTTTGGAAAATAACAGCGGAAGCGAAGTATCGTTAATTATCGCTCCCGCGGTACAAAAAAGACCCCTAAATAGGGGTCTTTTCACTTATTTCACTACTATATATTGTATAGTTTGTGAAATATTTCACAGCGGAAGTGACGGGGTTCGCTCCATCATCTGCCATACAATTTTCACTCTTCGACGGTCACGAAATCATATTTTCTTCTCTGATTCCGGCCCAGCTTGTCGGACAGCTTAGGCCTAAAAAGCCCAATGCCGCAAACTTTACCCCAAACCAGGCAAGTCAAATAGTTGAAAGACATCACGGTGGCCAAAGCCTTAGAGAGCTGGCCGCTGAATTTGGCGTGTCTCACGAAACTATTCGTACCATCATTAAACAGCAACAAACCCTTAAAAGTCAATATCTTGTTTCAAAACCAGTGCAGAAAGGAGAGATTTGAATGTTCGATTCCAGCTGAAATAAAAAATTCACCCTGTTTGGATTAGGGTGAATTTCTAAATTTGTCTATAAAAGTCGAAAATCCCGAAGTTTGCAGACCGGTGGGATTTTCTAAATGGGTCCTCTTACGAGGAGATTTCTATGTTTTTAGCAGGGTTTGGTAGACCCTGGCTAGATCAATCTTAGCATCAGAAATCTTCTACGTCAAGATGGGCCAGGAGATTTCTATGCCCAAAAATCAAGTAGATAGAAAAGATTATTCCTCTCCAAAAGAGCAAAGTGGGAGAGAAAAGAACCTGTTCGTCCAGGTCCCTTTAGAGGTACTTGAAGCTGGAATCAGCACCAGTGCTTTGAAGCTTTACCTGATTCTGTTGAAGTATGCGAGGCAGTCAAACGAGTGTTGGCCGAGCCAACAAACCTTAGGATGGGATATGAATCTTAAGCCAAGGCGAATAGCAGATCTCCTGAAGGAACTGGAGTGCGCATCTCTTATAACCATTATATGCCGGGCTAAAGAGGGACTGTCAAATCTTTACCGGCTTCTCAAAGTTGTTCCACCGAAAGGAGGTTCGAACTCATCCTTGCCAAAAACTGCTGACAGTGCTGCTGAAAAAGACTTACCGGGTAAGCAGAAAAAAGCAGGGGAGGGTATGCAAGATTCTGCTGACGAATCACATGAAGTTGAAATACATGCATTAAAAACACACACTCATATACAGCCTGCCCATGTTAATGGGGTGGTAGCTCCGACTAACTTGGATTTTGACCAACCAGCCAAAAGTGTGTGTGATTTTAGAAATTCTGGAAAAGATTCATCTGATAAAAGTGCAAGCATGCAAAGTAAAGAAGTGCCAGGTTCGATTCATATCCCACCACAAACTACGCTAAGTGAGAAAGTTATAGCCGTATTAACCGAGTTTGGAGTTTCAGAGGCACGAGCCAAACAGCTTGCTGTTACGGTAATCAAGGCAAAGCTGGACGATGAGTATGTGAGAGGTTTAGCCGAATGGATCCTGGAACAAACGGCTTCACGAACAATTTACAACCCCGCCGGTCTACTGGTGCAAATGGTCCACCAGCTCGCCCCTGTGCCCTTGCCCAGGGGAGCGGGAGTACCAACCCTAAACAGCCTTCAATTGGAAGCTGACCAGAGAAAAGAATATTTTGATAAACACTTGCCCCGGCTGATAGCGATTGAGGAACGCAATCTGGCAGATGCAGTATCCGTACGGGACAAAACTAGTATCAGGCTCAGATTAGATAAATACCTGGCCCTTCAGGCAAAAGAGAGTGAAAGGGCTTATCCAGTTGGCAAACCTAATCTACCAGCCCTAAGTGCTAACTATTCTTCACAAGCATTTTTTATGGAACAAAGCTAACTAAAAAAATTAGCGCAAGAAGGAAGGATCAAATATGCAACAACCTACCAATTTCAATGGAAGGTCTTCCAACAGCAACGGAAAACTTGTGGAATTAAACATTCCCCAAAATCCGGAGGCTGAAGAAGCGGTATTGGGCAGCCTTCTAATCGACCGGGACTTGATTGTAACGGTTGCCTCTATTCTTAAACCAGGCCATTTCTTCAGCCAGGAACGAGCCAATATCTATCAGGCTATCCTCAACCTCTATTCAACAGGTGTTCCCGGCGACCTTATAACAGTGCGGGATGAGCTAAAAGCTATGCAACTGCTGGGAGATGAACCGGGTCAGATACGAGGCTCCTATTTGCTAAGGCTGATGGAGGCTGTTCCTACGCCGGTTCATGTTCAGTATTATGCCAACATTATTTTGAATTATTGGCTAGCCCGCAAGCTGATAGCCGAAGGTTCTCACATAGTTGCAAGTAGCTATCAGGGCAAAGAGGAGTCTACAAAATTACTTGCAGAATTTATCGAGCGTATGCAGAACCTGGCCGTCCTTGTAAAGGGAAGAGAAAACTCCCATTTCACCACTCACGAGAAGAGTCTGGAGCATTTTGTCAAAGTAGCTTCAGACCTTGACGAAAAAAGAAATATCGAAAGCCAGGGTGTCTTGCAAGGTCAGAAAACTTTGCCCCACTTAAGGTTTGGCTGGCCTGAGTTTGATGGGAGGGATTGGACCGAGGCTCCGGTTCTATCTCTGTTACCTTCAACCTTGACCACAATTCTTGGTAGAACCGGTGGAGGCAAAACTCTGGTGGCATCCCAGATTGCCGACACCAATGCCATTTTAGGGTTGAACGTACTTTATTTCCATGTTGAGTTGAACCAGGAGCAAATGCTAGCTCGCAGATATTGCCGCCTGAGTGGGGTGCCGGTGCTTTCTCAACTAAGAAGAAATTTGTCTGATCGAGAATTAGAGTTACTCTCAAAAGCCGCTGGAAAGGTGTCAGAGTGGTCGGGGAGGGTAGACTTTTGCCACTGCCCGGAATGGACATCAGAACAACTTATTCAAGAGTTAAAAGCTCGGCATTATGCCCTCGCAGTCAAAACCGGACGGGGTTATGACCTGATTGTGCTGGATTACCTGCAGCGGCTTGGTTGGCCGAGGAATTGTAATTCGGAGAGAGAAGCCATGGCCTTTAATGTACGACGCTTCAGTGATGTCCTCAATGAATTGAATCTGGCTGGACTTATGACGAGCCAGGTAGGTCGCAGCGATTCCAGGCAGTACGAACCACCGGACCTTGATGAAGGTCTTGGAACGGGTGAGATTGAGCGGTGCTCCAACCAGTTGCTTGCCTTTGCAATCAGTCAGGATAAGGCCCTGGCAAAATATGCTATCCGGAAAAATACCTTTTCTGAAGGGGATATAACCGGTGCCCTAACCTTTGATGCCAGAAAGGTTCAATTCCTCTAGCTCAGGCAATAGTTATTCAGAAGTTTGATTACCAATAATTTAGAGAGGAGGCACCAAAAAGTGAGTTATGTAATAGCCTGCAGCAACATCAAAGGAGGGACGGCAAAGACCAGCTCGGTAACGAGCCTGGCCGGTATCTTTGCCCAGCAGCACTACCGGGTGTTGGTTATCGACTGTGATCCTCAGAGCAACTTGACAATTGCCCTTGGTAAAAACCCTGAAAAACTGCAAAAGACTCTTGTGGAAGTTATTTCCAATGAGGAGATGTGCTTTTCAGAAGCCATTGTCCCAATCACCGAAGGGTTTGACCTGATACCGGCGCACATGGCTCTCCACGCCCTGGAATTACGGATGGTAAGTATGTTTTCGAGAGAAAAACTTCTGCGGCGAAAGCTACAGGAGGTCAGAGCAAATTATGACATTATTTTGCTCGACTGCTCGCCCAGCATAAACATGCTCACGATTAACGCTCTGACGGCAGCCGATGGGATTCTTATCCCAGTCCAAGCCAATTCTTTCTTTGCTTTGTATGGGATGACGCAGTTAATGACAACCATCAACTATATCCAGAGCGATCCTAACCCCGACCTCAAGGTGTTAGGGGTAGTTCTTACTATGAGCACTAATACCAAGATTACAAAGGAGGTCTCAAACCAGATAAAGGAGACATTTGGCGACCGGGTATTTGAAACAGTTATCAGGCTGAGTACCAGGATGGCTGAAGCACCGGCGATGGGTCAAACAATAGGTAATTACGCCGGGGAGAGCAGTGTTGCGGAGGATTACCGGAATTTAGCAGAGGAGATAAAAGAGCGTGTCAATCTTTAGTAATAGCGGCAACAGTAATCAGAACAATAGCCTGAGGAACAATTTGATGCGAGAAATGATTGCCCCTCAATCCTCGCTGGACGCCAACCCGAAAGCCAAACTTCTTCCAATCGAAAAGCTGATAAGTAACCCCTTTCAGGTTCGCCAGGATTTTGACACCCCTGAAGCCAATGCAGCCCTGGAGGAGTTGGCGGCAGATATTAGTGAGCACGGTATTCTTCAACCAATTCTGGTTCGACCGGCCAGAGAACCGGGCAAATTTGAAATTGTGGCGGGGGAACGGCGTTACCGGGCAGCCCAAATTGCCTCCCTAAAACAACTTCCGGCTATCGTCGATAATTTCAATGATAAAGAAGCCAGGCTTGTCTCCCTTACTGAAAATTTGCAAAGACGTGACCTCAATTTCAAAGAAGAAGTAGATTTCCTGGCTCAACTAAACGAAAAACGAATCCAGGAAGGGTTCGGGGGTGAAACGGACCTCGCCCGCCTCATCCACAAATCTCGCACCTTTATTGCCAAACGCTTGAAGCTCGCCCCTTTTCCTGACCTGGTAGAGCGAGTAATCACCAACCAGATTTCCATCAATCATGCCTATACCGAGGCATTGGACCGTGAGCAGTTACAAATGCACTTACCATTCGAAAAGGAGGCAAGTAACGAAAGTGAAATTGGTGAAGAAATGCACAATGTGTTCCCGGGGAACACTTTTAGCTTAAATGATCTAGCTCATACTAATGAGAATGTTGGAGAAAAAGAGGGAACTGAAGCAGTTAAATCGCCCAGAATGTCGCTCAGAGCTTCTTTTAGAGCTAAAATTGTACCTTTCAGCCGGGCCAGGGATGCTTTGAAATCCCTGGCCCAGGATTTTGAAAAATTTGAGGAAGAGGAACGGGTACAACTTAAGGTGGTCCTGGAAGAATTGGAACAAACATTAGTCCAACTACGGGCGAAGCTATAAGTCAGGCCGAAAAATTTTCAAAAAGTTCTCAAAGCTAAAAATAAAAGGTTAACCTAACCTGTTCTTCATACCTCCCTTTGCAAGGGCATTTCTTTTTTGAGTCAAGAATTTGGCAGGGTCGCCTCTTGTCTCGCCAGCGGATCTCTATCTGGACGTCCTGTCGTGCTCTCTTATTTGGGCAAGCTGCTGTAGTTGCCGTTCATGTACGCCAGGCGCCCAATCCTTGCCGACCGTGGCCGATGGGCCGATCCGCGGATCGTCGACAACACCGCCGTCACGCAAGGCTTGGACATATGCACGATCCTGTTCGATCCGTGCACGAAGCTGCTCCGCTCCGCCGACGGACCCGTGACCTGGGATGAATACATCGACGCTGTCTGCCACGCTTTCAAGTAGTCGCAGCCCAGTGAGATAGTCTTCAATCGGGTCTGCGGTTTTAAGGTTGAGCAACGGAATCAGGATATCAGAAACCATGTCGCCGGCGACGAGAACGCCACGTTCCTCGATCAACAGTGCTCCATGGCCCAGGGCATGCGCCTGATGTTCGATAAGGCGGACTTTAGGACCATCCCAGGGAAGGTACGCAGTTTCGGCTGGCAGGCCGGTAATGAGGCCGAATATATCCATTGGTATCTCCTCGGCGATGTCCAGCGGTAACATCGAGGCAACACGCGCCTTCCAACCCTCGTTCGATAGCAGCTCGCTGACAATAGCCGCGTTGCGGGCCGTACCGTAACGGGGTGCTTCGCCGAGGCTGGGGTGCCAGAGCAGGTGATCCCAATGAGGATGCGTGGAGAAGCCTGCCACAACGCTATGGCCCAACTCGCGAAGGTCGTTAGTGAGAGCAGCCATTTCGTCGTCCTGTATTCCGGGGTCGATAAGCAACACGCCGGTCCGGCCTTGTACGACAACGGCGTTGCTCTGCATGAACTCGCTCTGGTGGATCAGCACACCATCCGCGACCTGTTTTAGCATGGGGCTCCTCCTCCTTGTGCTTGTGGTTTGCAACCCGCTGGAGAGACGGTAGTAGCTTCACTCTTACTCATTAACTCATCGAATGCAGGGCATAGAAGCGAAAAAATACTGTCTTGGCCCTTCCCCAACCCATCAAGTGATATTGTCATACCGCCGACTACATTTCCCATAATCTTATCCCCTTATATTTATCGTGACTTACCTCAGGTGAGGCAAGGTTTACTGCTGCGGCTAATTAGGCGATGGTTGGTGCTTTGAATCCGTGTAAAATGATCCGGAACTCCACATTCTTATCATGGTAAACGCCAAAAAGGGCCACTGACTATTTTACCCAAAGGGTACTGGTCTTTGTCCAATATGCCTTGCGCCGGAGCTTCATTTGCAGTTAACTCTCACATCGCTATTACATATGCGGAATCACTGGACGACGTGTAATTGTGAACCAGAAGCACTATTCTGACCCGCCGGTTGGTACGACCGGGACAATTAACCGGATACCAAGACCCGCTGTCACCAGAACGAAGTTACCGTGTTCTGGGACAGCGGTGAAACGGGTACCCTCGGCTGCTTGTCCTGGACATTATTGGGTCTCAGGAGAAGGCGTAAGAGTAGTCTAACCCTAACAGATAAAACCAGCCAAAACAAAGAACCCACTGGACCAATCCGGTGGAATTTTCTTTTTGTCATGGGTGATTTTGAAGGGCGAGTCGGGTTAGAAAATGGAATAAGCTACGCTATTTATTTGTTCCGCCGGTGGGCTTGTGCTGGTTAAAAGATAAATTAGGCGGAACAAACAAAAGCCAAAAGCAGCTCAGGCAATCAGGCTCCCAGAGCCTCGCCTGACTACCATCGCCGTTTTCACAGAGGAAAAAAGCTCATTGGCGCTTTTTCCTCCGCACCTCTTTTTTTTGCCTATCCCCCCCACTGAAAGCAATCTTACCATAAGCCCAAGCCTCTCCATTTGCCTGGCGGTCTAAAGAACCACCGCCAGGCTGCATTCCGACCCTGAAAACGAATTTTAGTGTCGCTTGGCGCTGCGCGCCGCTTCGCTCTGTACCCTAAAACTCTTTTTCAGGGCCAGCCGCTGCGGCGTCTAGGGCTTGTCGGCTTATGAGCTAAGGAAATTCGAAGGGGGGCAACAGGGCCACCCGGACAAACAAAAGGACTACCGGCTGTACAAGAGCACAGTAGTCCAAGAGTAGAAAATCGAGGTTTCTTCTATGAAGAAGAGTTTAAACCGGTTTGGCAAAAGTGGCAAGCGGGACAACGAAATAGTGCAAAGCTGGGACACTTACCACCGGATCGCCACCCGGATTGCCCGGCAGTACCTCAGGTTTTACTTCCCAACCACCGAGGACCTGGTTCAGGCTGCGGCGCTGGCAGCTACAATAGCCCGATTTGGCCTGGGAGACGAGACCCGGTTGGGGCAACTGACCAGAGTTTTGCGCCAGGTTCTCAAGCAGCAGGCCACCGCCTACGGGATGCGACAGCGCCAGGTCCGATTGCCCAGCGGTAAGAAGAGCATGCAGACTTACCGGCCGGAATTGCCCTTTGCGGACTACGAAGCCGAGTTGGCCGATGAGCCGGACCACAATGACATGGAGGAGTGGCTAGAGTCCCGCATGATGGTTGTGGGAGTGGGTGAATGGACCCGCAGGCAAGCTCACCAGCTTACAGACTTGTTCGAGTAAGCCTGAGTAGATTCAATCTTTACAGGCCCTCCAATCTGTTGCTTAGGAAAGTGACAGGTTGGAGGGCCTTTTTTTATGGGTGTGACCGTTCCACACTATCTCTGCTCTGACTCCCGGCTCTTTTCCTATCTTAAACGGCCGGTCGTTATTCAGGCCCAGGGCCATAGGCCGATTATCTTAAGAGTTTCAATGGCTCCGCTTAATTCAGCCAAAATGTCGCTTTGTCGTATACCATTAGTAGAAAAACTAAGCTGCATAAACTGGTTGGAGTAAAGCTCCTCGAACCACTCGGCTTCGCTAAATCCGTCAGCCGCCCAACTGGCGACATCTCCGGCTACATCATACGCCAGTTTGCTAATATCCCATTTATCGGCTTCGGTCAGGGCATCCATGCTTGTCCGGAAGGCGGGGTCGTTTTCAAGAAGTTCATCAAACAGCTCATCTATCTGCCGGGTGTGCCATTCTTCCAGCCGTTCTCGCTGGGCCAGGGTCATTCGGCCATCTGATTCTGGGTTATTGGGGTTCATAGTCTGACTACATCCTTTCCACAAATTATTAAGCCATAAACGATAGCAAAAAGCTTGCTTGTATACAGCCTCCTTTTTCGTATCGTTTTCAAAAATGAGGAAAGGAAAATGACAAAAGAAAATGAACCCGCTCACCCCTGGGCCTGGCCCCTCGCCAACCCTTACAAGGGTTTATTAGGGGCTGGCCCTTCTTTTAAGTGGGACTAAATAAGAAGTAAAGCCGCTTTCTTCCAGTTTTTGAAAAAGGAAAAAGCTACCGCTATTTGTTATTTCCACCAGACCTGGCCCCGACAAAGCTTCAACCTAAAGCGGAAATAACAAAAACCCCCAGCTTCTCAGGCTGCCAGCAACACTTCTGCTGGCAACCATCGAAGCTGGCATGGGGGAGGCAACTCATTGCCTTTTCCTCCCCCATACCCCTGCCTTTGCTATCCCCCCAGTGAAGGGCATCTTACCATAAGCCCAAGCCTCTCCATTCAACAGCCGGCCTAAAGAACCACCGGCTGTTTCATTCCGACCCTGAACAAAGTTCAGGGCCAGCCGCACAAGGCGTCTGGGGCTTGTCGGCTTATAAGCTATGGATTTTTGAAGGGGGGCAACAGGGCCACCCGGAAAACAAAAAGGTTACCGGCTGTTCGAGAGCTGGTAACCCAGGTAGTAGAAAACAGGAGTTTCTACCATGACAAGTTTAAATCAGAATCAGGTCAATGGCAAGTTTAGCTGCAACCGCGGTCACACTGATGGGGCTGGCCACAACACCCAGGACTGGCAGCAAGAGCGGCAGGACCGCATCGCCAGCCTGATGCAGCAGTTGGAGCAGGGTGTCGCCGGGATCCAGAGCAGCGAAGACTTCAAACGCTGGCTCAAAGTCGCGAGCCGCTTCCACACCTATAGCCTGAACAACCAGGTCCTTATCCTGATGCAGTTCCCGACCGCGACCCGCGTGGCCGGGTACCGGACCTGGCAGAGCCTCAAACGCCAGGTGGTGAAAGGTTCCAAAGGTATCAACATTCTGGCCCCGCAGCCTTTCGAGCGGATTATCGAAGATAAGGCCACAGGAGTGGAAGAGGTCGCGAGGGGCATTACCTTCAAGACAGTGAGCGTCTTCGACATTAGCCAGACCGAGGGCGAGGAGCTGCCGAGTATTGCTCCCGGCCAACTCCAGGGCGAGGAAGGCGTAGAACTCTACCGGCGGTTGGATGACCTGGCCGAGCGCGAAGGTTTGAAGGTCACGCACTACGACCTGCTGGGCGAGGCCGAACAAGATCCTTCGTATAACGGCTACTACCTGCCGGGTTCGAAGCTGATCTACGTGAAGCGGGCGGCCCAGGTCCAGATGGTCAAGACGCTGGCTCACGAGCTCGGTCACCACTTCGATGCCGGGCGGGAAGGCAGCCCCCGCGAAGAACGCGAGACAGTCGCCGAGGCGGTTGCTTTCGTGGTAGCTGCTTACTACGGCATTGATACCACGGCCTACACTTTCCCATATGTGGCGGGTTGGGCCGCCAAGCGCGAAGGTGCCGAAATCATCAAGGGCGTGATGACCCGGATCCAGCAAACTTCTCACCGGATGCTAGACCTTCTAGAGGTAAAAGATACCGAGCCTAAGCTTAATGAATAGGCTTGAGTGAAAACGGGTGGTGGTCCAGAGATGGGCTGCCGCCCGTTTACTTGTTTTAAACTATTGACGGATATATTACAATGGTATTATTCCTCATTAAATTAATTTAATGAGTTTATCGGTCTTACAAAAAGAATATATTATAACTAATGCCAAAACTACAAAAAAGTGTCGACGATGGACACTATTATACCGTTACAAATTGGGGTCATGGTCCCGTAATCACTTATCAGATTTCTAAAGAAGGTTCTAACTGGTTAACCCGATATGGAGTGGGCGTTGGTGAGGATTTCAGTTACCAGTATTTACGAGAACTGATTGATTTACGACTTGCTTATACGGGCCGTTCCGGGGTAGATGATTCGAAAGAATATGAAGATTACCCTTTTAAAGGCGGATTTGAACACCCTCTGTTTCTAAATTTGCCGTTAACTGAACGTATCAGGCGTATACAACTAGCAATTACGAAAGAACAACCTACCCCCCACCCCCGGTTTTTCTATGCGTTAGCTCGGATCTATTTCATCGAAGTAAAACCTGCCAATCATCAAAGGGGGCTAGAATACCTCGAGAAGGCTCTTAATTTTAACGCCTGGGATAACGGTCAATTGCTGGCAGCCGCAGGATGGTTAGCACAACTTCCAAATTACCTCAAGAAAAATTATCTTTACCTGGTTATTCTGGAACAGCTTAATTTACCGAAAATTTTAAGTGCTAGAAGCCAGGAAAGGGTTGTGCTATCCGAGGTCATTCTGGCAATTTCAAAGGGCGGTTTGCAATGGTTTGATGATCCCAAAAAAGCCGAAGCTAAAAAGGCTTTGCTATTTATGGCAGCCTGCGTTGATGAAGATACAAATGGAACTCTGCTTTCCGGTCTGCTAAAAAACATACCGGGGGATGACCGGCTTTTCTGGCTTTATCCGGTTGTAAACTACTTCGGTGACCACAACCGGATATTTAATCTTCTTGACCAAACGCTTTCTACTTTTCAGTCGGAGCCGGAATATTTGCAGTCTTTAGAGGGCCTGGATTACCTGGCAGACCAGTTTAAGAAGACATTAGCAGGGCGTATATTTGAATTGTACGCACCTTATTTAAAGGGAGCGCTTGCCAGGAAATATCTTAAATTGGGGCAGCAAATTCTAGGTAAGTTACTACTTTCAAAAAACAGGGAGCTGATTAATAGCGGGTTTACCTTTTTAAAGCAAGCCGGCAATAAAGAAACCGTTGAAAAACTCCTTGAAGAAACTTTGCAATATTTGGAAAATAAAAAGCTACTAGACGCAGCAAATTTAGTAGCGTGGGAGCTTTTAGATTATATTACTAAAAAGCAAAAACGTTATGCCCTTTTCCAAAAACTTTATAACTGGGGAGATCTGTCCGAACCTCTAGTAGATAAGTTGTACTATCTTGCCCTGGAACTTGGTGATACCTCTACAGTCCATCGTATTTGCCAGGAACACCTGGCCCGTGAAGGTAAAGGGGTGACTGTAGAAACTATAGTTTGGATGCTGGATAGCGCCATTGGTTACTGCAAATCACATAAACAAACCGGCGAAACCCATTATCCGCTTTACTTATTAGAACTTGTCCGCCTTTACCCGGCAACCCTTTCTAAAACTTCTAAAACTAAATCCAATTGCCTGGTTGAATTAGTCCAAGGATTAATTGATGAGCGGTTCGCTTTGCCACCCGGTAAATATGCCGTATTGGGACAAATGGTGAAGGCAAATCCAGGTTTAATTACACCTCAAATCGAGCCTTTTCTCCAGCATCTTGAAAAAAGAGGGCAATTTGAGGTAATAAAAATCCTCAGACCTGCTCTACCGTCACAACCGGTTAGGTCTACTCCTGTTCCAAAACCTTTTGCCCCAGCCCCAACTTCGAAACAGAGCGTAACTGATTCTTCAAGGCCGGATAAGCAGATTTCTGCTTCTAAAGCACAAACTTCCGGTGCAAAAAATGATGAAAAAGCTAAACCGGCAATACCTGAGAAGAATTTGGCGGAAGCACAAACTCCAAAGACTCCCGCCCCGATTACCAAACCGGCAAAACTGGCTGATCAAGCGCCCCAGGTGCACCAGCCAAGAGGACGAAAAAAAAGCACTTATTCTTCTTTTGCAGATTTATGGGCTCAGCTTGAGCAAGAGAATAATTTACGCAAAAAGTAAAATAAATATAGTAAATAGAACTGTAATTTTGTAATTATTTTAAAATAGGCTTATAATATTTTTGTTAGAATTAACATTAAGTTTCAGCGCTTTCCAAATAAAAATTAACACCATTTAATACCTGGTTAACTAACCCTACGGCTATTTTCCATCCCTGGTGAAAATGGTTCGGTTTTGGCTTTTCTTGGCCTTAAAGGAGTAAGCATGTCGTCGGTAGCTCGCCAGCACGCTGAGTGGTTATCTTTGATTGAGGTTTCCGGGCCCTTTTTAAGCATGCCGGTCCTCTTACGAGCCTTCCCACAGGGTCTCGAGCCGCACGACCCCGACCTGAACCGGACCTTGCGCCTGGCCTACGAGGAATGGGCCGATAACCAGGCCGGGCTGCGCCCCGACCCCGCCATTCACACCCAGTGGATTTATTTCGTGCTGAGTCAGGCGCTGGAAATCCCGCTCGAAGTCCTCGACCAGGGGCCGAAAATCCCGGCCAGTTTGGCCCTGACGATCCCGGAAGCGGGCGAAACCGTCCGGCCTGACCTGGTCCTGGCCGGTATGGAAAACCCTAAACCGCGCCTGCTTATCCAGACTTACCCTCATGGCCAGGACCTGGAGAAACCCGTACCGGGCCACCCCTGGAAAGCGACCCCCGCCACCCGAATGCTCGAACTCTTGCGCCAAAACGACGTGCGGCTCGGCCTCGTTACCAATGGCGAACGCTGGATGCTGGTAGACGCGCCCCGTCACGAAACCGCCGCCTTTGCTTCCTGGTACGCTGCCCTCTGGCTAGAAGAAAAAATTACCCTCCAGGCTTTTCGCAGCTTGCTCAGCCTGAAACGCTTTTTTAACGTGGCCGACGCCGATACCCTGGAAGCCCTTTTCCGCGAGAGCGTCACCAACCAGCAGGAAGTAACCGACCAGCTTGGCTACCAGGTGCGCCGGGCCGTCGAAATGCTGGTGCAATCGCTCGACCGGATTGATAAAGACCTGGGCCGGGCTCTGCTGGCAAACGTCCCCGAAACCCGGCTCTACGAAGCGGCCCTGACGGTCATGATGCGGCTGGTCTTTTTGCTTTCGGCGGAAGAACGCGGCCTACTACTGCTCGGCAGCGAGCTTTACGACGAGTATTACGCCGCCTCGACCCTGCAAGCCCAACTACGCGCCCAGGCCGACCAGTCCGGCGAGGAAGTGCTGGAACGCCGCCACGATGCCTGGAGCCGCCTGTTGTCGCTTTTCCGGCTGGTCTACGCCGGGTCGGACCATCCCGACCTGCCCCTCCCGGCTTATGGCGGCAACCTATTTTACCCGGATGCCTACCCCTTTTTGGAAGGCCGTTTGCCCGGCTCGAACTGGCAAGAGACCGAGGCCCACCCGCTCCCGGTTAATAACCGGGTGGTGCTGCACCTGCTCGATGCCCTTCAAATCTTGCAGGTGAAAGTGCCGGGTGGTTCCGCCGAGGCCCGCCGCCTCTCTTTCCGCGCCCTCGACGTGGAGCAAATCGGCCACGTCTACGAGGGCTTGCTCGACCACTCGGCTTTCCGAGCCGCCGAGCCGGTCCTGGGCTTGACCGGGCCGCGCGACCAGGAGCCGGAAGTAGCCCTGGCCCGCCTGGAAGAACTGGCCGCAAAAGGTGAAACCGCTCTGCTCGACTTTCTAAAAGAGGAAACGGGCCGTTCGGTCAAAGCCTTGCAAAAGGAACTGAATACTCCACTCGACCTGCACCGGCAGACCCGCCTGCGCGCCGCCTGCGACAACGACGAAGCCCTTTTCAAACGGGTGCTGCCTTTCGCCGGGATTGTCCGCAACGATACCTTCGAGTACCCGGTGGTGATCACGGCCGGGTCGGTCTTCGTGACCCAGGGGAGCGACCGCCGCTCGACCGGCACCCACTACACCCCGCGCAGCCTGACCGAGCCGATTGTCCAGCACGCTCTCGACCCGCTGGTCTATCACGGCCCCGCCGAAGGCTTGCCGCCCGAAGAATGGAAGCTTCGCACCGCCGCCGAAATCCTCGACCTGAAGGTTTGCGATATGGCGATGGGTTCGGGCGCATTCCTGGTCCAGGCTTGCCGCTATCTCTCGGAAAAGCTGGTCAAAGCCTGGGAACTCGAAAGCGGTTCGCCCGACTTTGCCAGGCTGGTGGCCGAATATCCCTTCCTTGCCAATTTAGCGGGAGCCTCTCAGGATGTCAGCGGGGAAGCCCTGGCCCTGGCCCGCCGCCTGGTCAGTGAACGCTGCCTCTACGGGGTGGACAAAAACCCGATGGCGGTCGAGATGGCGAAGCTGTCTCTGTGGCTCTACACCATGGCGAAGGGCCGCCCCTTCACCTTCCTCGACCACTCGCTGCGCGGCGGCGACTCCCTCTTGGGCGTGAATTTGCGCCAGTTGCGGAATTTCTCGATGGACGAAGAAACCATCAGCGCGGGCGGGCAGGGCCTTTTCATCCAGGAACCGTTGCGCCAGGCCCTCGGTATTGCCATCGAATACCGCTACCGGATTACCCACCACCTGGCCCGCGACGCCCGCGAGAACGAGGAAAAGGAAAAGCTGCTGGCCGAGGCCAACGAAATTATGGCTGCGATCAAGCTGGGGGCGGATATGCTGGTGGCCTATGCTCTAAGAGGCCAGGATGTACCCGCCGACCTCCAAATGCATTACAGTGTGCTGGTTTCCGGCTATGTGGACGCCTTCCGCCAGAATTTCTCCCCGGCCGCCCGTACCCTCAACCGCAAAGCCTACCGCCACCTGCGCTCCCAGGTTGAGCCGCTATTGAGCGACCCACGCTTCCCCTCCGACCCGGCCAAAGCCCGCAACCCCTTCCACTGGCCGCTCGAATTCCCCGAAGTTTTTGCTGGGATCCGCCCGGAACCCGGCTTCGACGCTTTGATAGGTAACCCACCTTTCCAGGGAGGCCAAAAGATAACAGGCGCTTTAGGTACTGATTATCGTGATTACCTTGTTGAAAAGATTGCTAATAGCAAACGTGGTAGCGCCGATTTAGTATCCTATTTCTTTTTGAGGTTAGATGATGTTGTACGGTTAGGTGGTACATCAGCTTTAATTGCTACAAATACAATTGCTCAAGGGGATACGCGAGAGGTGGGACTTGATCAATTGTTAAGTAAGAATTGGTTAATATTTAGGGCAGTTCCAAGCCAAAAATGGCCGGGTGAAGCAACAATTGAAGTATCTATAATTTGGTCTATTAAGAGTATCTGGAATAGTTATTATTTATTAGACAATAAAATTGTAAAACAAATCACTAGCTCTTTAACTGATGCAGATGTACAAACTGGCAAACCCTTTACTCTGATGAGCAATTTAGAAAAGGGTTACATGGGATCGATTATTTTAGGTTTAGGTTTTACCCTTGACCCTGAAGAAGCTAAATTTTTGTTGGAGAGAAACCCCAAAAACAAAGAAGTCATTTTCCCTTATCTAAATGGAGAAGATCTTAATTCACAACCAGAACAAATTCCAAGTAGATGGGTTATCAACTTCTTTGATTGGCCTATCGAACAAGCAGATAGATTTAATGAATGCTTACAAATCATAAGAGATCGTGTTAAACCAGAACGAGATGAAATTAAATATAGTAAAAGTGCTAAAGAAAAATGGTGGCAATATGAACGAAGCCGTCCTGAACTATATAGTGCAATTAAAAAATTAGACAGGGTATTAGTCTCCTGCAGAGTAACTAAATATATTGTACATACTTTTACACCTTCAAATTATGTTTATGATGTAGGAATGAATATTTTTGCTACAAATAAGCAAACAGATTTTGCTATCCTAAATTCTACGATATATGAAGTATGGGTCAGACAAAATGCTTCTTCCTTAAGAATGGATAGTAGATATACACTTACTGATTGTTATGAAAATTTCCCTTTCCCATTTATCTTCTCCAATCTAGCAGATATAGGGAGCAAATATGATGAATGCCGAAATAATACAATGTTGGCTCGGCAGGAAGGGCTAACCAAGACCTATAACCGCTTCCACAACCCCGCCGAAACGAGCGAAGATATTGTAAAGTTGCGGGAGTTGCATCAGGAGATGGACGAAAAAGTGGCGGTGGCTTACGGCTGGGACGACCTCGACCTGGGCCATGGCTTCCACCAGACCAAACAGGGCTTGCGCTACACCATCTCGGAAGCAGCACGGCGTGAGGTCTTGGGCCGCCTGCTCAAACTCAACCACGAACGCCACGCCGAGGAAGTCGCCCAGGGTCTTTTCGACAAAGGCAAGAAAGCCGCCAAAGGAGCCAAAAAGAGCGCGACCCCGGCAGTGGCAGCCCCGGCCTCACCTGCGACACCCCGCCCGGCGGCCCTGAAAGAAACCCCTCCACTCCCCAGCAAGGTCGTCCAGGCCAGCAAGAACGGCCAGCAACGGATGTTCGAGATCGAGCCGCCCGGCAGCCTGTGGTCGCAACAAGCCAGCCCGGACCTGGGGTTAGCCGCCGACCAGCCCAACCCTTTCCAGCAGTTCAAAGCCGCGCCCGCCGCGAACCCGGCCCCGCCAACCTACAACAGCCGGGTTATCGAGAGCGACCCTGACGCGGTCCAGATTATCCCGCCTGTAAAGAGAACAGCGGCCTCGCCCGCTGCCCCGGCCAGCTCCGAAAAGCCGCCCACCGGAGCCGGAACAAGTACGAACGCTAACGACGAGGTACGGGCCTGGACCGGCTCGATCGTCACGGTGCGCGAGGACACGCCGGGCGCGGAGGACGAGCAATTCATTCTCATCACTGAACGCGAGTCGAAAGAGGGTGTCAGGACCAAACGCGGCTATCCGGCCCTCTCGGTCATGACCCCGCTCGGCATGAAGCTGCTAGATAGAAAAGCCGGAGATACCGTCAGCTACAAAACGCCGGGCGGCCAGGTCGTCCGGTTCAAAGTTATAGCAATAAGTTAGTTCCAATGGTGTTATTTTGCTTTACTAACGATTAATTTTAGACTTAACACAACCAGGAAACCTGACAATGGACAAATGGCAAATTTTTGCTTGGCTTATGGATGACGCGGCAGTTTACGGGGATGAATTATTAATACCTGACCCTGAAGAAAAGTTGGAGGATTTACTTTTCGAACTAAATACTCGCAAGGAGATAGCGCTACCTGCGAACTTACCTCAAGACCAGGAAAAATTAATCAAGATTTTGCGCAAACACTTTAACGATAACGTAACCTTTATTTCGCTGGTTCTTAACCGGGTTTTCCCTGATGAATTTCTTTTCTACCGGGTATCGAAGTTAGAAGACGAAATTTTTGAAGGATTCCATTTCTTATCCGAAATAATTCCAGGCTTTAATTTTTATTTCAATCGTGTAGGAAGAAACGGGTTCGATAAGTACCTAATTTTGAACAACGCCCTATTAGACTTAGCCGATATACATTGGCCGGAAGCGGATAGTTTCCAGATTCAAGGTCGAATTGGCTATTTTCTATACCAGGGACTGGGCAAATTATTTCTTAACCGTCCGGTTGACCCCACCGATAGGCGTTACTGGATTATGGCAACTCGCGAAGAATACTTCCAGGAGCTTGATAATGAGAAGGAAGTTACCTGGTCGGGACGAAAAAATATGCAAGAAGGCGACCTTGTTTTTATGTATAGAACTTCGCCGAAAAAAGCAATAACCGGGTTATACATTGTAAAGGAAGACCCTAATTTTGACCCCTGGGCGGCCTGGGATGGTTTCTGGGTAAACCTTGAATTATTGACTCTTTTGCCTGATATATCTTTTCCTACCTTGAAAAATGACCCGGTCATTGGACGCTGGGGAACCGTGCTTAAACAATTCCAGGGTACAGTTACGGATCCTGTACCCCCGGCGGTATATAACCGGTTGTTAGATTTTGTACCAGCAACAGTAAAAGAGGAACACGAACTAGCACCTGAAGCAATTTCACCCGAAAGCAAAGCAGAACTTTTTATTGATGAGGCTGATTTTAACGAAAAACAGGTTATTCCTTTGCTAAAACTCTGGGGCTTAGAATACCAGCAAGAATACCCCTGCAATTTCCGGTTTGGCAGCCAGTATTATCGTGGCAGGTTGGATTTTTTGGTTAAAGACCAAAAGGGGCCATTATGCGTTGTGGAGTCAAAATTCAAAATCCGCAATGAAACAGAATTAATTCCGGCAATCGATCAGGCCAAATCCTATGCATTAATGTTAGGTCTTTCTAGTTTTATAGTTGCTTCTCCTGAAGCTTTTTGGTTGTATTCTCTGGAAAGAAATACTGAAAACCTTGTGAAAAAGGTTGAAACCGAAAATCTGTCCGGTCAGCACGAAGAATTAAAGAAGCAACTAATGCAAGTTAGTGGAAGACTAAGGCCAGCGGGTGTCAGTTAAACCTTTGAATCTAAGCACTATAGAAATAGACACGAGGCTAAGTTACAGGCTTTAAACAGGATATGTTGGCAACTTATCCATTGATCGAAATCAGATTTTCACAATAAGTTACAGGTAAGTAACAATTATAGGAGCAGAGGGATGATTAAAGCACTTGACCAGGAAATACAGTCGTTAGTAGCCGATATCCGGGACGGTAAACTTTTATTACCAGAAATTCAACGGGGTTATGTCTGGAAATCCACTCAAGTAAGAAGTCTTTTTGACTCTCTGTATCACCAGTATCCCAGTGGACAATTGTTGGTTTGGGAAACCGATGATATACCTTCGGCCAAAGTTGCCAGTGTCGATGGCTTACTAAAATCCAATATGCATCCTCAATTGTTACTCGATGGGCAACAAAGATTAACGTCTTTAACGGCGGTTATGCTGGGGCGCGACCTGAAAGTCAAAGATCTGCGAAGAAAAATGGAGGTCGTTTTTAACGTATACACTGAAAAATTCGAGATTAAAGGGCCTCGCCAGGCTGGTCAATCCGGTTGGATAGAATTAGCGAAATTCTTTACTGAAGGCGCAATGAAAACTTTTTGGGAGCTTAAACTCGATAATACCTCCCCTGAGTCGCAACAAGTTTTTGAAAGATTAAACCGGCTGGAAAACATAAAAAAATACACTTATCGAGTTATTTTGCTGGAAAAGTTAAGTTACGAAGAAGTTACCGATATTTTTATCAGGATCAATTCGGGCGGCACTATTTTAGGCAACGCCGACTTAGCCCTTGCTCAAGTTTCAAGCAGGTGGACCGGCGTAACCCAGTTATTTGAGGATTATCAACAGTATATTAAAAAACAGTTTACAGGATTGGAGGTGGATAACGGCCTTTTACTAAGGGCTATCGTAGTTTCATTAACAAATCAAAGTTTGTTCAATGTTTTCTTAAAACCGGACCACCAACAGATAACAGTAAACGACCTTGAAGCTGCGTGGAAAAGAGTTCAACAAGCCTTTACGCAAGCTGTTAATTTTTTGGTCCACAACTGTCAGATTGACCGGCTGGATTTGCTGCCAACACGCAATATTTTGATACCATTAACAGCATTTTTCGAAAAATTTAACGATCACATTACGGCCGAGCAAACGCGGGATTTACAACGTTGGGTTTACATGGCTTTGATTTGGACCCGGTATAGTACCGCGACCGAATCCAAATTAAACGAAGATTTGGCAGAACTTACCAAGGAGAAGCCAGTCAAGGAAATGATTCAGAACATTGAGGATGTAGTAGGGCATAACCGATTAATTACCGAACGCGATTTGCAAGATCAACGTAAAAACTCACCTTATATGGTTATGTCCTATGTTTTAGCCCGGCGGGCCGGAGCGCAGGACTGGTTTAACGGGGTAGTTATAGGTGGATCTCAGAATTTAGAATTCCATCATATATTTCCTAAATCGTTGCTAGAAGAAACCTATAAACTCAAGGAAGACAGCCGAATTGTTGATCAAGTGGCAAACCTGGCCTTTTTATCTGCCAAAGCTAATAAGAAAATATCTAATAGCAACCCGGCGGACTATTTGCCCGGTATAGAGCAAAACCGCTTAATTGCCCAACATGTAACTATGGATTTATCGTTGTGGAAGATTGAGAAGTTTGAAGATTTTGTCCGGCAACGCCGCACTATGTTGGCGGATGCAATTAACAGTTTATTGGCTTCTTTATCTGGTGAAGGCACTACTTTGCCTACAGGGTCCACACAGATAATGGCGGCCAGAGTGGACGCTATCGAACATAACATGCGAGATTTGTTGGCTGGTAGGTTAGAGGAAGCCAGGGGTCCATCCGCCTGGAAACAACTTGTGCCGGACCCTATTAAACAACAGGTGCAAGATAGGATAGGCCAACGCATCAAAAATAATCCTTTTGAGGCGGGGAAGCACGATACACTCGAAGCAAAGTTAGTCCAGTGCCAATTTAGTGACTATTTCAATATTATCCAGGTTAAATCTAACTGGCCGTTTTTCGAGGATGTCTTTGGCGGATACGAAACCTTTAAGAAATATAGCGTCCCCGTCATAGGTATTCGCAACTCTTTGAAACATAATAAACCTTTAGGCCATATTGAACTTCACGAGGCTGAAGCGGCTATAAGTTGGTTTGAGGATTGTTTTCACCAATTAAGTGTTGTTGAACAAGCCGAAACTGAAGCAGAAGAACAGCCAGACCTTGAGTCTGTGGAAGTTTAAAAGAAGTTAATGGTTTTCGGAAGAAGTCAACCAAATTCATGGGAAGCAGGTTAGGTTAAATTGACCCAAGCGATAAAATTACCTGAACAGGGGCAGTTGGTGCAGGTCCGGCAGCGGCGTTATCTGGTGGTGGAAGTGGCCCAGAACCCCCTCCCGGCAAATGTTCTCAAACCCGGCAAACAGGCCCGGTCCGAAGCCCTCGGCCAGCACCTTGTCACCCTTTCTTCGGTTGAGGATGATGCCCTGGGCGAAGAACTGGCCGTCATCTGGGAACTTGAACCGGGCGCAACGTCTCTAAATACAGGTACGCTGCCCAAACCTACAGGCTTTGACGAGCCTCACCGGCTGGACGCTTTCCTGAACGCGGTGCGGTGGGGCGCAGCCAGCAGCGCCGACTCGCGGGCTTTACAGGCCCCCTTTAGAAGCGGGGTGGACCTGGAAGATTACCAGCTTGACCCGGTAGCCAGGGCTATCGGGATGCCCCGCGCCAACTTGCTGATCGCCGATGACGTGGGCCTGGGAAAGACCATCGAGGCCGGGCTAGTCGCCCAGGAACTGATTATCCGCCACCGTGCCCGCAAAATTATGATCGTCTGCCCCGCCTCGCTGCAAATCCAGTGGCGCGACCAGATGCGCGACAAGTTTGGCCTGGAATTCCGGATTGTCGATAGTGAACTGCTAAAAATCTTACGGCGAGAGCGCGGCTTACGGGTCAACCCCTGGACCCACTTTCCGCGCCTGATTACCTCGATAGACTTCCTCAAACGCGAGCGCCCTTTGCGCCTGCTGACCGAGGCGCTACCCGCCGAAGGTGAACCGGCCTACCCGCGCCGTTTCGACCTGCTTATCGTGGACGAGGCCCACAATATCGCGCCATCGGGCCGGGGCAAATATGCCACCGATTCACAGCGCACCCAGGCCTTGCGGCGGCTGGCCCCTCATTTCGAGCATAAACTCTTTCTTTCGGCCACGCCCCATAACGGCTATTCCGAGAGCTTTACCGCCCTGCTGGAACTCCTGGATAACCAGCGCTTTGCCCGCGGTATGGAGCCGGACCGCGAACAACTGGCCCGCGTCATGGTCCGGCGGCTGAAGTCCGAGATGAAAAGCTGGGACGGCACCGCCCGCTTTCCCGAACGCCGCCTGGAAGCCCTGGAAGTGCAGTACACGGAGGCGGAACGGGAAGCGCACCGCCTGCTGAACGAATACGCTCAGCTTCGGATAAAAGGGGCGACCACCGAAACCGAACGCTACGCTACCGAATTTGTCCTTAAGCTTTTGAAAAAGCGGCTCTTTTCCTCGCCCGAAGCCTTTGCCCTGACCCTCGAAAAGCACGAGGAAACCCTGGCGAATGCCCGCAAACGGACGGTAAGTGTGCGGCCCAGCGCCGGGATTTTGCGCCGCCAGCTTGAGGCGCTGGACGAGGATGCCGATAACGACGAAGACCTGGAAGAAGCCGCCGCCAGCGCCCTGGAAGCCGCCGCGCCGCTCTTTCACCCGCCAACCCCCCGCGAACGAGAACTGCTCGACCGCCTGGGAGCCTGGGCCAACAAAACACGCCTGCGCCAGGATAGCAAAGCTACCCGGCTGCTAGCATGGCTCAAAGAAATCGTTCGCCCTGGCGGCAACTGGTCGAACGAGCGGGTGATTATCTTTACCGAGTACCGGGCTACCCAGAAATGGCTGCTGGGCCTACTCGCTGCCGAAAACATGGTGGCGAACGACCGGGTAATGACCCTCTACGGCGGCATGACCACTGAGGACCGCGAACGGGTCAAGGCCGCCTTCCAGGCCCATCCTAGCGAAGCCCCGGTTCGTATTTTGCTGGCGACCGACGCTGCCTCGGAAGGCATCGACCTGCAAAACCACTGCTCCCGGCTGATTCATTACGAAATACCTTGGAACCCTAACCGCCTCGAACAACGCAACGGGCGCATCGACCGGCACGGCCAGAAAGCCGGGTGGGTCAACATTTTTCATTTTGTCGGCTCGAATTACCACAAATCGGCCAAAAGCGACCTCGAAATTTCGGCGGGAGATTTGGAAGGCGACCTCGAATTCTTGATGCGGGCGGTCCAGAAGGTCAACCGTATCCGGGAAGACCTGGGCAAGGTCGGCCCTGTTATCGCCGAGCAGGTCGAAGAAGCCATGCTGGGCCAGCGCCGCCGCCTGGATACCTTCGCCGCCGAGGATAAGGCCGCCGGGGTGCGCCGTTTGCTTGCCTTCGAGCGTAAATTGCAGGACCAGGTGGCCCGCCTGCACGAACAGCTACAGGAAAGCCGCCGCACCCTCCAACTCTCGCCTGAAAATGTCCAGTCCGTGGTAGAAATTGCCCTGGAACTGGCCGGGCAGCCGCCCCTCCGCCGCGAGATTCTGCACGACCCTAACGGCGAAAAGCCGCCCATTGAAGTCTTTCACCTGCCATCTTTAAAAGGAAGCTGGGCCGCTTGCGCTAACGGCCTCGAACACCCACATAGCCGCCACGTCAGGCCGGTTGTCTTTGACCACGCCAAAGCCAAAGGGCGGGACGACGTGGTGCTGGCGCACCTCAATCACCGGCTGGTTTCGATGTCGCTCCGGTTGTTGCGGGCCGAGGTCTGGACGCCGGATGGACAGCGCAAACTCCACCGGGTCACGGCCCGTGTAGTTCCGGATAGTGTCCTGAGTAGCCCGGCCGTTATCGCCCACGCCCGCTTGATGTTGACCGGCGGCGACAGCCAGCGCCTGCACGAAGAAATTATCTTCGCGGGAGGCCAGATTAAAGAGGGCCGCTTCAACCGCCTGAATGTTACCGAGGCCCAGCGTATCCTAGCCGCTGCGACCGTTCAGAGTGTACCGGAAAAAGTCCAGCAACAGCTAACTGCCCTGTGGGAGAGTAACCAGGCGTCGTTGCAGCAAGCTCTTGAAGTGCGTTCGAAAGAACGGAGCGGAGGATTGCAAAAATTGCTGGCCGAACGAGCCGAAAAAGAAATCAAAGACATTACTTTCGTGTTAAGTGAACTTCACAAAAGCATCCTGGAGGGTTTGAAGCAGCCCGAAATGGTCCAGCTACAAATGTTCAACAACGAAGAAAAGGAACAATTCGAGCGGAATATCTCGGCCCTGCAAGCTCGTGCCGAGCAGATACCGGAAGAAATTGAGCAGGAGACCGAGGCGATCCGTCACCGTTTTGCCGATCCGCAGCTTCGCCTTTTTCCGGTCGCGGTAACTTACCTGGTTCCCGAAAAATTCTTATAAACCTTACCGGCTCAATTGAGGTTCAAGCAAGAGTGCCAACCTTGATGACCACCGTGAAGCTGACCTTATTCCGATCTCTTAATTGGTTTTGATGGGAACTTCTAATATTTCGGAAAACCTATGAAAGTAAACAACCTATAGTTTGGATAATTCATGAAAACTTTTAACCTGCCCGAAACCCTTAATCTGGACCTTGACCTCACAACCTTAAATCGCCAGCTTAAATCGGGCGAAATCCAGCTTGATTGGAAAGCGGTGAAATATGTCGAGCCAGAAGCGCTCGATAAACTGCTGGTCGGAATTAAATCTGAGGAATTTGCGGGAATAGAAACGGTGCCGGACGAGCTGGCGATGCCCGTCTTTCAGGCTTTCAACCGCGCTAATCAACCCCCGGTCCCCTCACCTGTGTCCGGTCTCGCCGAAAATCCGATTAAGCAACCGGAAGTGTCGGATTCACCAAAACATGCCGAATTAGTGGAAGAAGTTGACCAACCTACCGAAAAGACAGCCGGACAAATTGAAATTACAGTTTCGGATGAAAGCGAGGACGAAAAACAGCCTAAAAAAGCCGGACGCCCGTTCAAGCCGTTGCTAACGGCTCCCTCGGATTACGCTTTACGAGAGGAGTTGCAGCAGTTAGTCTTACAGGATTTGCTGGGGCCTGCTGCAGGACCAGAAGAAGAATTGGACGAACCAAGTGTTAGGGACCGCTACCTGGTAGGAATGTTGGCTCCCAACAGCCAACAAATTGAGCCGGAAGAACAGGATGAATTAGCCGTGGCTGAATCCGGCGGAGTGGAAGAGGGTAGCACTGATAAGGCCGCTACCCAAACTCCTACTTTTTTCCCTTCATCGTTTGGGCTCAGTTTCTGCGTGGATCGTTCCACTCCCAGATTGAAAATAACCGCCAGGTGGGGTCACTATACCCGCCAGTACAGCGAATATCTCACCACTCCTACCGGTAACCCGAAGATGATCTGGAAACGCCAGCCAAGAGGCGGAGCGGCTACCGAAATTTTGTTGAAACCAGGACAGGTTAAACCATGGCAGCCTGAGCCGGACGAACAGCCCGGTGTCTATGTTAAAGGGTTAATCCGCTCGGTCGGCAACGAGTATGTTATTACCCTCTTTCTGGTTAATGGGCAGGCCGAACCAAAGAAAAACCGGGATAGCGCCTGGCTTTTTCAACCGGAATTAACTGTAGAAGACCCTGCCGGTAGGCCGGTATTCCAGCGCCGTTCCAGCGGACAGCTTGAGCGGCTTTCCGGCGTCGAGCAGTTCGCGACCGAAGATAAAGCCATGGAGATGCTTTACCGCAAAAAGGTAAATTTTGCCGCCGGACACGGCGTAAGCATGCAGGTTGATACCTTGCCGGACGACTCGACAAAAGCCGTCCGGCTTAAAACCTGTGTTACCCCTACCTATGAGGTGCCAAAAACCGAAACGCCAAACGCCGCCGAAATCCCGGCTCTGGCTGACCTGACCCTCGATATGCACGAGCTTGCCCAACTTCCAGCCGACCAACTGGTCGGAAGGTTAAGCCCGTTAATTGATGCTTACCGCGAATGGATTGGCGAACAACGCACTCGCCTGACCGAACCGGACCTCGCACTCTACCAAGCCAACGCTCGACAGACCCTCGATAATTGCGCCGAAACCCTGGGACGTATCCGGGAAGGCATCGTTTTGCTTGGCCGGAACCCTCAGGCTGCCAGGGCTTTCGCTTTCATGAACGAGGCGATGGCCCGCCAGCGGGTCCGCACCTTATATACTGAAGCGGTACGCCGGGGCGCGAAAGTAACTCTTGAAGATTTTGACATTCCTAAAAACCGGAGCTGGCGGGCCTTTCAACTGGCTTTTATTCTCCTGAATATTCCGGCTCTGGTAGATTTGCACCATCCCGACCGCCATCCTGACCAGGATGCCGTGGCGGACTTACTCTGGTTTCCAACCGGCGGCGGTAAAACCGAGGCTTATCTCGGCCTGACCGCCTTTACCCTGGCTATTCGCCGGTTACAGGGAGTTGTCGAGGGTCGCCGGGGTGACGAAGGAGTGGCGGTCCTGATGCGCTATACCTTGAGGTTGCTGACCCTCCAACAGTTCCAACGCGCTACCGCCCTCATTTGCGCTTGCGAGGTCATTCGGAAAGAGGCCTTCGCTGCAGGTGATACTACCTGGGGAAAGACCCCTTTTCGCCTGGGGCTATGGGTGGGGCAACGCACCACTCCCAATACCACCGAGCAGAGTGAAGAATCAATCAAGCAGGACCGGGGCATTTACCAGCAGGGTAGTGCCATTGGCGGAGTCGGTACCCCTAAACAGTTAAACAACTGTCCCTGGTGTGGGCAGAAAGTGGACCTCAAAATTGACCCGACCAATAAAGGTCAGGGCCGCACCTTAATCTATTGCGCCGAGCCTTTCGGCCGCTGCCCGTTTACACCTCGTAACTCGCCGAACGAAGGGATTCCAGCCCTGGTAGTTGACGAGGAAATCTATAGCCGGTTGCCTTCTTTACTCATAGCTACCGTGGATAAATTTGCTCAATTGCCCTGGAATGGCGCAACCCAGATGCTTTTCGGCCAGGTTGACCAGTACTGCCAGCGTCACGGCTTTCGCGCCCCGGATTTGCCGGACACGGCCACAAAGCACCCGGCCACCAACGGTTGGCAACCCATTACGGTAGAGTCGCATGCGCCTTTGCGCCCGCCTGACCTGATAATCCAGGACGAACTGCATCTTATTTCAGGGCCGCTTGGTTCATTAGTAGGCCTTTACGAAAGCGTGGTGGATCGCCTTTGCACCTGGACCGTCGGCGGGAAGGAAGTACGTCCGAAAGTTATCGCCGCCAGCGCCACAGTGCGCCGCTCGACCGAACAGGTTAAAGCCCTTTTCCTGCGCCAAGTTAAAGTTTTTCCGCCGCAAGGCCTTGACCCTGAAGATAACTTCTTTGCCCGGCAGCGGACACCTTCCGAGGAAAATGCAGGCCGCCGCTACCTGGGCATTTGCGCCAGCGGGCGGCGTTTGAAAGCGGTTTTAATCCGGGTTTACGTGGCCCAATTGGCCGCCGCCCAATTCCTCTTTGAGAAATATGGTGAAAATGTAGACCCCTGGATGACCCTGGTCGGCTACTTTAACTCGATTAACGAATTGGCCGGGATGCGCCGTCTGGTGGAAGACGAGGTGCGGTCGCGGCTTTTAAAGATGGACGAACGCGGTTTGGCCCGCCGCCAGCCCCCCAAACTTGAAGAAATGACTTCTCGTAAGAGTTCAACCGATATTCCCCAGATTCTCGATTTGCTGGAAAAGCGGTTTAACCCGAACCCACCTGAAAATTCAGCCCGGCCACTTGATGTCTTACTGGCAACTAACATGATTTCGGTAGGGGTAGATGTTTCCCGGTTGGGTTTGATGGTGGTGGCGGGTCAACCCAAAACGACCGCCGAATATATCCAGGCTACCAGCCGGGTCGGGCGGAAAAACCCCGGCCTGGTGACAGTGGTTTACAACTGGGCGCGGCCGCGCGACCTTTCTCATTACGAGCAGTTCCAGCAGTATCACGCCACTTTTTACCAGCATGTCGAAGCCCTGTCGGTAACACCTTTTGCGCCCAGGGCACTCGACCGGGGCCTGGCTGCCCTTCTCGTCAGTTTTGTCCGTTTGATGGGGGCGGAGTTTGCCGAAAATAGCCGGGCCGGGGCTATCAAAGCGGATCACCCCTATTTGAAAATGGCGGTTGAAGAACTGGTAAAAAGAGCAACCCTGGTAAAAGATGCCGAAACAGGCCAGGACGTTAGAGATAAGCTGGAAGATTTAACCCGCTATTGGCTAACCAAAACGGCCAATTCGGCCGGGGCCGTCCTGGGTTATAAGACCCGTAATGATGGCAGGACCCTCGGCTTACTGGAGGCGCCCGGCGTAAATAAAGGCTGGCAACCTTTTACCTGCCTTAATTCACTACGTGATGTTGAACCTTCAATCAATTTAGTTTTGGATGAACGCGGTATAGGTGAAAATCCTTATCTCAAAAACGATTTTTCTTCAGGTGATATCAATTAATGACCATACAGCTAAAAAATAAAAAGTACAAAGTAGGCGAGTTGCGCCCCAGTCAGCTACTTTATACCTATGGAATTGGGTCGGTGGTAGATTTGCCGAATCTTTCGGCGATGGTAATGGGTCTTGACGATTGGGATATTACCCACGCGCTGGAAATAGGCGAACCCCGCTTGTTAGAGGCGGTCCAGTATCAGCTAGGGTCAAATGTAACTCGGTTGTTAGCACCACCCGCCTTGCAACCCCTTCCCGGCACGATACCTTCCCCCTTTGACGACAGCCTTACGACCGGGGTGCCGGTGGCGCCTTTTCCCCGGTGGCTGGTCTGTCCGCGCTGCCGCCTTCTCGCTCCTTTAGAAAACGGGCTTTTTCAAATCAAGGCCGACGCTTTCAGGCCTGACCGTGTTCGCTACGTACATATAAACTGCTCAAAAGGGAATATGCCGGCTGTGTTACCGGCCCGGTTCCTGGTAGCCTGCGAGGCGGGACACCTGGACGATTTTCCCTGGGTACAGTTCGTTCATAAAGGAGAAAATGCCTGTTCAGGTGGGGTACTAGCTTTGCGCGAAATCGGGGTAACGGGTGAAGCAGCCGGGATTCAGGTCGAATGTACTTGCGGCAAAACCCGGCGCATGTCAGACGCTATTGGCCCGGAAGGTCGCCAGAACTTGCCGCCGTGCCTGGGCCGCCACCCCCATTTACGGGAGTATGCCGAACAGGGGTGTGAGTTCCAATTGCGCACCATTACTCTGGGTGCCTCGAATAGCTGGTTCCCGATGGTGCTTTCGACCCTTTCGATACCCAAAGCCACCGATAAATTGGGGCAATTGGTAGATTCTCACTGGCATATCCTGCAGAACGCGATGAGTGAGCAAAATATCGCCTTACTCAGGATAACCGGGTTGCTCAATCACTTTTCGGCTTTCACCGACAAAGAAATCTGGGAAAAACTCGAAAAGAAGAAGGCCGGGCTGGCCGATGAGCCTAGCGCCACTCCTACTTCCCTAAAAACTCCCGAATGGCAGGTTTTTACCAACCCGGTGTCAGCGGGGCAAGACCCCGATTTTAAGGTGAAGCTGGTAAACCCGCCGGTCGGCTACGAACACCGGATTAAAAAAGTAGTCCTGGCCGAACGGATACGAGAGGTGCGGGTCGTCACCGGCTTTACCCGCATCGAGTCCCCCGGCGATTTAACCGAAGAAGGCGAAATCCCGGAAGAGCGCATCGCCCCTTTAACTCGCAAACAACCGAAATGGGTTCCCGCCTCGGAGGTGCGCGGCGAAGGGTTATTCATCGAATTTGATGAAGAAGCCCTGGTGGACTGGCTGGATAACCCTGAAGTCAAAAGACACAACCAGGCTTTCCTGGAAGCGCATAAAGGCTGGCGCCTAGCCCGTAGCCTAGCAGTGCCGGAAGCGGGGTATCCTGGGGACCGCTTTGTACTCCTTCACTCTTTCTCGCATGCCCTAATGCGCGAACTAGCCCTAGCTTGCGGTTACGCCGCAGCCAGCATCCGGGAGCGAATTTATTCGCTGCCCCCTGAAGCGGATGATGGACCGATGGCCGGGATTCTTCTTTATACGGCGGCACCTGATAGCGAGGGAACACTTGGCGGCCTGGTTGGTCTGGGGAACCCTGAAGAACTTGGTATTCATATTGAAAATGCGCTTAACGCCATGCGTTTATGCGCTTCAGATCCACTTTGCGCCGAGCACACCGGGCAAGGCGATTTGTCGTTGCATTGGGCGGCCTGCCACGCTTGCCTGTTTGCCCCTGAAACATCCTGTGAAAGAGGTAATAAATACCTGGACCGTTCGGTGCTAGTGCCAACAGTTGAAAGTGATATAGTAGCTTATTTTGACTGATACCTTAATTTCTACCAATAACCCAGCTGAAAAACTACAATTAACGTGGGGGAATTTTAGAAACAATGGAAAACATCACTTCAGACAAGATTGAAAATAAAAACTCCGATTCAGCAGAGAATGTTACAGGGGCAGAAGGTGGTATCAGCACCGCCGAGCAATTATTGGTAGCGCTGGAAGTAATGGCCGCTAATGGTGGTGAGGCGACTATGCCCCAGTTGTACGAGGCGATTGAGGGAAAGTTGGATGGACCAAAACTTTCCGAGCAAGGCAAAGCAACTCTCCGCAGCTTGATAAATCGAGACGCGGTTGAAAAAGGTCTGGTTTACAGGCATGACCCTAACGCACCAGGTTGGTGGATTACCACCGCTGGCAAAGATTTGCTGGCTAGTGCAGAAGCTCAAAAGAAATTCATATTAAGTCAGGATTTTAAGGCTGAGGGGGCTCAAAATTTACCGGAGATAGCCGAGGGATTTGGAGTAGATGTAACCGCTCTTGCAAATTTTCAAAAAGCCATCCAAACTAAATTGCCCATCGTCAAAAGTATCCTTAATACTTATCCTGGCTGGCTAATCTCTAACTTTCCAAACCAGGTTCAAATTGTAACCACCCCTAATACTACTCGGCTGGATGTATATTTTTACGGGGTATGGGTGCAATCCGGGTGGTTTAATAAAACACGCGGGTTTTTTATCCATTATCGAGACCAGGGATTGAAAATCTATAACTGGCTGGAAAGCAATTTAAATCCAAAATCCGAGTTAGGTCGCGGCAATTATTATGATGCTCCGACTGTACGTTTTTTTATAAAAATTGATAAAGATTACGAACGCTTGAAGGAGTTGATGGTCACAACCGTAAAACGCTACGAAGTAGAACTGGCCTCGTTAGCGCAAACCACGGCGGAAACCGTTAACCTGCAAACTGATAACCGGCATAAAGCGTTATTCCTTACCGGGTGGTGGCAACGTTTGAACGAAATTGAAGAAAACAGTTCGTCCAGTCCGGCTATACTGGCGAAGGATAACTTCATGAAAGCTGGCTATCAGGCCGCCCAAGATTATTACTCTAAAAATCGAGAAAACAAAGAAGAAAATCCGGCAAAAATGGCCTATTACAAGGCTTATATCGCTTACCGCAAGGCTGGAAGTGTTGGAGATTGGCTGACTATAATTGATTTCACCCCACCAAAAGCACTTTATAACGGTGAAGCGGTAGAGAACTTGATAAAAGCTTTTAAGGTTGAATATAGCGATTTTAAATCTGAGAAATATCTGAAGGAAGAACGCACCTACAAAGACGTTGCCGCCGAAAAAGCCCGTAAGTTATTGGAGAGAGAAATTTTACAAACTTTGCTTGACCAGCAAAATTATGATGCTATTAAACTCCGGATAAAACAGGCTTGTCAGGGAAACAATCTGCTCAACCAATGGGACTACCTTGTAATTTTTAATGCTCTTGCCGAACCATTATCTCACGCTTTATTTGACCTTCTTTACGGGGAGGAACCCTTAGAAATCCGGTTTGAAAATTGGGTAACATTCTTACAACCAACCAAACCACGGTCTTGGCCTGCCGTAACTTATTTTTTGATGCTTTTCCAGCCTAGCAATTATCTATTCGTAAAACCAACGCCTTTCCGGGAATTCCTTGACATTGTAGATAGTTCTATCGTTTGGGAAACCCGTCCCAACTTCCCTTTTTACCAGAAATTACTGGAAATGGCCCAACAACTCCTGAAATTGCTCGAACCCTTGGGGGCTAAAGATCTTTTAGACGTACAATCTTTTATATGGGTGGCAAAGGATTTGGAAAACGTTGTGGACTTACAGGGTGGAGATGACATTACGGGTGGTGGGTCATCTGGGGGCGACGATGAAAACAAGAAACCATCCCCGGTTGATTACAAAGAGCCCACTTTTGATGAAATCCGCCACCGGATTGCAGAAAATAAGATTTATTTACAAGATGGTATTTTGCGGCGCTACCACATAAGCCTTAAAACACGCGGGTTTGTCATTCTTTCAGGGCTGTCGGGCAGCGGCAAGACTTGGCTGGCCGAAGCTTACGCAAAGGCAGTAGGAGGTGAAGTATGCCTCGTATCGGTCGCACCAAACTGGACAACCAACGAAGACCTGTTAGGTTATTTCAGCCCTTTAACGGGGAAATATCACGATACCACCGTTAGCCGCTTCATCCGAGAAGCTGCCCAGGCTTATTCTAACGCCAAAGAGGCCGGAGTTACTCCTGTCCCCTACTTCTTAATCCTGGATGAAATGAACCTGGCCCGCGTGGAGTATTACTTTGCCCGGTTTCTTTCTGCGATGGAAATCCGGGCCCGGCAGAACCAAGCCTATATTGATTTAAGCCCGGAAGACCGCGTTTTATTGCCGCCGAACTTCTATTTCACCGGAACAGTTAATGTAGACGAAACAACCCATGGTTTTGCCGATAAGGTCTACGACCGGGCGCAGTTGATTGAAATGGGAGTAGATTTAGCTGACCTCAAATCCTACCTGGGAGAGGCCGAATTTAGCGAAACTGTGTTAAAAATTTGGGAGATTGTCCAACCTTTAGCACCTTTCGCATTCCGGGTACTTAACGAAATAATGGTTTATATCAAGCAAGGGGAGCAGATCGGGCTGGCCTGGAAAGATGCTCTTGACGAACAAATCCTTCAAAAAGTGCTGCCCAAGCTTAAAGGTACCGATCCGCGCCTGGGAAATATCCTTGATGAGCTTGAGAAACAGACCAAAGATGAACTTCCTTTGACCTATAGCAAAGTTCACCGGATGGCAGGAGATTACCGGACGCATGGATTCACCTCTTATTTCTGAGAAAAACATTCAATTTTTCGATATGGGGGGAGCTCTTCTGGCTGGTCCGGCCGAGTGGCTACCGGCCCTAATGGTTATTCCTGTCCCGCTGGGCCTGTGGGAGCAAGTGGAGGTTCGCCTACAAGACCGCCCGGTAACACTATCAATTAGAAAGATAAATGGAGTTAGCCGGATTTTAGCGGAGTGGCCGCGATCCGGTCCGGGTAATTACCTGGTAACTTATCGGCAGGGCATGACCATACATGAACAGTTAGTTACCATTTTCCCGCAAAAAATTAGCCAGGAGGCCTTCCGGATAATGCTGGATGACCTTCAGAATAAACTCCCCGGTGCTATAGCTTTGGCCCTCAAAGCATTGGGTGGATTGAGTGGTGTTAAATTATTACCTGCTGGTGAATCGAGTTTTGCTCAAGAATTACAAAGACTCAAACGTGCCATCCTTGGCACCCCTGATAATTTAGGTTTGGTACAAATTCTTCCGTCACTGGCAAAAAATCCGCACAAAAATCTGATTAACCGCGAGGTTTGGGCTAAAAGTGAAATGGCGAGGGCTCCTCACCCCGTTCGATTATTCCAGGCCATCCAGAATGACAAAAATCTAGATAACTTGAAACGCCCAATGCAAGTTTTGGATACACGCCACGAGCATACTTATGATGTCTACGAAAATCAATTACTAAAGACATATTACCAGGAAGTTTTCCAACGGTTGTATCGGCTAAAAACTGCCTTGCTTAAGGCTAATATATCTGACTTATACACGGAAGCTAATAAACTTCTAGCTCATCTGGTTAGAGCAAAACAAACAGCCGTTTTTCTGGATGAAGTAAGCCTTCCAGATTTTGTACCTTCAAAAATAACTATGGTGCTTTTAAAAACCCCAATCTACCAGGCAATTTTGAAAGGCTATTTAGAATTACACCGCAATGCTGCCATTCGGTTAGAAAGTCAGTTGCTTGAAGCACCTCTTGAAAACTTTCCCTATCTTTATCAGATGTGGGGAACATTACAGGTTATCTTAGTGCTTTTAGAAGAAGCGGCGCTGGAAGGTTTCACCCTGGAAGAACAACGGTTATTCAAACGGGACGTTACAGGCTACTATTTACAGGTTTTGCCTGATAATTATCCCGTTATTACCCTTGTACATCCCGTTTCTAATAATCGCATAAAGGTTACTCCTGAAAGAACATTCTCAGTTAGCGGATCAATTGTTAGTTTTACTTTTCCTCAAAGACCTGACATTACAATTGAGGTGAATCGTCCTGGAGCAGTTCCAAAAATATACATTTTTGATCCTAAGTATAAATTAGATACCGAAAATACAAACTTTAGCCAACCAGTTATTAAACCTAAAAAAGAAGATATAGATAAAATGCATGCTTACCGAGATGCAATTCGAACATCAAGTGGGGAGCGAGTAGTTGAATATGCAGCAATTCTCTATCCAGGCCCATCTGTGTCTTACAAGAGCGGAGTTAACTTACAAAGACAAGTTGAGGCTATACAAGCTCTCCCAGGTCAAGAAGATACATTCATTACAAATATAAAATATATCATTTCCGAGATTTTGATTTATGCTGAATAAAACTTCAAAATTATACCAGTTTGCAAATTTAATCCGAAAAAAACCAGCACACTTACGTGAATACACAAACTAAAAGGTTTGAAAGTTCTGGCTATTACCAAGTTCCTTGAGTATCACTCCCGGCCAACTCCAAGGCCAGGTAAGCATAGACTTTTAACGACGGTTGGACGACCTGGCTGAGCGTGAAGGCTTGAAGGTCACGCACTACGACTTGCTGGGCGAGGCCGAACAGGATCCTTCGTATAATGATGTTGCACCACTTTCATGGAGTATACAAAGCTGAGAAAAAAGATTGTATACTTATCAAGAAAGGGAAATTTATGGGCAGCAAATATCCACAGAAATTGTATACGGCTGAGTTTAAGCGGGAGGCCGTTCGACCCCTGGAAACCAGTGGCAAGAGCGGTGCTCTTATTGCCCAGGAATTAGGCATCTCGGATGGCAGCCTTTATACCTGGCGTAAACAGCTTGCTGAACAAGGAGAAGAAGCTTTCCCAGGTAAGGGTCATCAGACCCCGGTTGAGGAAGAACTTCGTCAGCTCCGCGCTGAGAGGGTGTACATTAGTCTGTGTAAATGGAAAAGCTGTTAAAATGCTGGATTAGAACCAGCTATTAAGGAGAAAACCATTTATGCCAGACCACGACCCTAACTCGAATGCCAAAAAGAAGCAGACCCAGGAGATTATTCAGGCTTCCCTGCCACCCATGGATTTGATCCAACAGCAGTTGGGTAGTGCCAAAAGTATGAACGATTTCTTCGGCAAAGAAGGCATCCTTTCTAAGGTTTTCGGCCATACTCTCGAAAAGTTGTTAGAAGCCGAACTCACTGACCACCTCGGCTACGACAAATACGAGGCGAGTGGGCGCAACTCTGGCAACTCTCGCAACGGCAAAACCAGCCGGAAAATCCGCTCAAGCGCCGGTGAAACCGAAATAGCTGTGCCCAGAGACCGCAACGGTGACTTCGAACCCAAGCTCCTTAAAAAGTACGCTCACAACACCAACGAGCTTGAAGAAAAGATTTTGGGCTTTTACGCTCGCGGTCTTTCCACCAGGGACATTCAGGACAGCCTGACCGAGATGTACGGCATGGATGTCAGTGCGGCGACCATCAGCACCATCACCGACAAAGTTTTACCTTTAGTTGAAGAATGGCAGAACCGACCTTTAGCCTCAACTTATGCCATCATCTACCTGGATGCCATCTTCATCAAGCTGAGGCGAGAAGGTAAAGTCGAAAATGTGGCGGTCTACAATGCGCTGGGAGTAGATCTGGAAGGACGGCGAGATATTCTGGACCACTGGATTGGGGAAGGGGCAGGAGAAGGCTCCAAATTCTGGCTGAGTATATTAGGTGAGCTGAAGGTGCGAGGGGTAAGAGAGATTTTCATTGCCTGTGTGGACGGTCTGGTCGGTTTTAGCGAGGCAATTGCGGCGGTCTTTCCCTACACCGAGGTGCAGCGCTGTATCATTCACCAGATCCGGGCCAGCTTGCGGTATGTGGTCAGCAAGGACCAGAAACCGTTTATGGCTGACCTCAAGCTAGTCTACAAGGCCGCTACCCGAGAAGAAGCTGAGGCTAATCTCTTGGCTCTCGGTGAGAAATGGGACAAGAAATATGCGGTGGCGGTGCGCAGTTGGGTCAGTAGTTGGGCAGAGTTGTCGACTTATTTCGACTACACGCCGGAAATCCGGCGGCTAATCTACACAACGAACAGCGTAGAAGGGTACCACCGGCAGTTGCGCAAGGTGATAAAAACGAAGGGGGCTTTCCCGACCAAGGAAGCAACCAAAAAGCTGATGTACCTGGCCTACCGCAACATCACGGCGGACTGGTCGGCCCCGATGCAAAACTGGGCGAGTATTCTCAACCAGCTAGCCATAAAATTCGAACCCAGGATGAGATTTTGATGTTTGAAGCTAAATTCAGTTACACACGATTATTGACATACCCCGCGCTGAGAATGAACGGCTTCGTCAAGAGCGAGATATTTTAAAAAAAGCTATAGCGATCTTCAGTCACCCGCCCGGCCAAAGATAAAATACCAGTTTATTGAACAGCACCGGTCACAATTTTCGGTACGAGTGCTGTGTCAGGTGCTAAAGGTGAGCGAGAACGGTTATTACGCCTGGCGAAAACGTCCGCCAAGCCGTCGTCAGAAGGAAGATGAAGAGCTAACCAGCGAGCTTGAAACAGTGTTTGAACAGTCCCGCCAGACCTATGGCAGCCCCAGAATTCACGCAGCTTTACGCTCTAAAGGCGTAAGCTGCTCGCGGCGTAGGATCGCCCGGTTGATGCTTAAAAAGGAACTGGTGTCGTGCTGGAGACGTAAGAAACGCAAGGTGATTACGACCGACAGCAATCACAACCAGCCTGTAGCGCCTAACAAACTTGCCCGAGATTTCACGACCCTGGCCGCCAACCAGAAATGGGTTGGTGACATTACAGGTGTCTGGACTGATGAAGGCTGGCTTTACCTGGCAGCCCTTGTAGACTTATATTCGCGTAAGGTGGTAGGCTGGGCCATGAGCGAATTCAGAGATGAACGACTGGTCGAAGATGCTTTATGGATGGCCTTGATCCGCCGGCAACCGGCAGTGGGGAGTGGTCTTTTGCACCATACTGACCGTGGTTCGCAATACACCAGTCGGTCGTATCGAGGGGTTCTATCTCATTACGGCATAGACCTTTCTATGAGTCGGAAGGGAAATTGCTGGGATAACGCCTGCATCGAAAGTTTCTTCGGAACCTTAAAGGCCGAACTTTGTGACCGTAAGAAATTTAAGAGCAGGCAGGAAGCCAAAACAGAAATCTTCGAATATATGGAAGTGTTCTACAACCGTCAGCGCCTTCATTCATCGTTAGGTTATGTTTCGCCGGTAACCTTTGAAAAACGGTCGGATTTACTCGTCTTATGACACTCTATAAAAGTGGTGCAAGCTCAAAGCTTATGAGTCAGGATTTAGTTGAGATACTTAAGAAAATGTATCCTTCTGGTGCCAATGGGTTTGAAGGTTTAATTGCCCAATTGTTGAGTTCGATGACAGGACAAAATTTTTTGTTAGCTCAATCTGGAAGCCAGCAAGGTCGGGATATAAGTTCACACGATAGATTTTCTAATATTACTGCAATTGAATGCAAAAGATATGATCAAAAAACTCCATTAAACGAGCGCGAACTTTTAGGGGAACTAACACAGGTAGCACAAGATATTCCTGATTTAGATCTATGGGTTTTGGTTACTACTCGAGAAATATCCTCTCAACTCGATGAGAGTTTACGAAAGACTGCTACTATTTATGGGATTGACTATGTCTCAATTTCAACTAATGATGGGTCACCAAGCTCATTAGAAGTTTTATGCGCTTTTTCACCAGAAATCGTAATTAACCATTCTGGGGTTAAGAACCAGGAAGATCGAGATAGGTTAAAGATAAGTTTGGATGAGATTAAAACGGTTTCCGATTTCAGTCAAAAAGTTGCAAAATTAAAAAAGGGTTTGCTATCCCCTCTGATTGGTTATGAAAACTGGCGAACTGCGCAAAATAATTGGCTAATCAATTGTCTTAAATCAGAAAGTGAAACTCGTGGTGCGTTTGGTCAACCGATCAATGTGGACGATAGCAACGTTACTTTGATCCAACGTGGCGACGCTATGACCTCATTAGATAATTGGTTTGCGAACTGGAAAACTACAAATTCTGTTTTCACTGTGCTAGGAGAAGAGGGAGACGGTAAAACATGGGGAGTAGGGGCTTGGTTATCACAAAATCTTAAGAATACAAAAGAATTTCCCGCAATCTTATTCTGTTCATCTACAGATCTAACTGAAAATGATCCAGTATCTCTTATAACAAATTCTATTTCAGCTCGACTCCCTGAATTTTCAATAGATCAGGCTCGAAAAAGGCTTTCTAGATGGTTAACTCGGCCTAGTGGAGAATTACCTTTATTTCTCCTTGTTCTAGATGGTATTAACGAACGGCATTCCCGCGAATGGTGGAGAACTTTATTTGAACGATTAAGGTCATCAATTGATAATAGTCAGGTAGAAGATAAACCCTGGTACAAGGAAATTGCAATTATAGTAACAAGCCGCACATCCTTCTGGAAATCATATTTTGAAGACCTAAAATTTCTTTCTTTTTCCACCTTTACTATTCAGCCTTATAACGAGGCCGAATTAGAAACTGCTTTAGGAAAGTTCAATCGTAGTCCTGAAAGTATTCCAAATTCTTTACTGCCTCTCATCAAAAAACCAAGATTCCTTGATTTAATGGTAAAGTTTGGTGACCGCCTGGCTGACAGTGGTGATATTACTGTTGCACGATTAATTTATGAAGATTGGCGAGATAGGATTCAAAGGAAGCGAAATATTACACTTACCGATACTGAGTTTCAAGACTTTATCGCAACACTAGCTGCGGAACACCTGGAAAGAAATCAACAATTTTCAAGGCAAGTTATTGACAATACTCTAGTAGGGATTTCTGACCAATCTGAGATTTTTGAAGAACTTCGTACTGGTGGGATCATAATTCCACTAAATAGAGGTTCTTTCAAAGTAAACGAACACTTACTTAAATATGGGCTTGGTCTTTTATTGGTTGACCAACTTGAAGCAATTACTGATAACAATCCAGATTATAAGGAAATAATAGCAAATTGGCTTGAACCACATGCGGAAATCGATCTTAAAGCGGCTATTTGCGAATTTGCAGCTTTACACGCCCTCAACTTGAGCAATTTGCCCGTGGCAGCAAAAGTAGCCTTACTATTAGCCTGGGTAAACAGTCGTAATTTAGAAGACGGGGTTGAAAGGGGTTTCGTCGCGTATCTAACTTTAGATCCTCTAGCCTATATAGGTTTGGCAGAAGAATTATTTTCAAACCTTACTTATAATCCCTGGGCGAACGATTTACTTATTCATGCATTTATCGAGAAATACCAAAACCAAAAGGTAAAACCGTTACTCAAAACAGCCATAGAAAGGTGGTTGGGTTATATATATCTTTACGGATCCTCGTTTGCTAAGAAAACCGAAGAACATATACAAGCTCAAAGAGAAATAGAACAACGTGTAGGTAGGCAGCTTCAGCCTGGAAGGTTTTCTTATGTCGGCTATCAATTCACGGCAACCATAAACGATAGGGAGTTATTACTTGGACATCGTGCATTAGGGATCATTTCCCATCTACCAAGGCGGGATTTTTTTCAGGCAATTTCAATCGGGTGTTTGGCTGAAGCCATAATGAATAAACCTGAAATGTACAATTTATTCGCCTGGGTGATTCTCTCCTCACCTATACCAGTATGGCCTGAAATAAAAACCGAAGTAGAAAAGTTGTTTAGCTTAAACACAGTAGTTACAAAACAAGCAGCATACCGTATTCTCTCTTTTGTTGGTAATGAAGAGGCTTTTGAACTACAAGAGAAATTTCCTGAGGATTTATTTCCGCCTAATGAATTAGTTGAATACCACAAAAAAGACCCGTGTACTTCTTTCTTTAGTTGGAGTGAGGAAGATTGTGTTACATGTCTTGAAAGGGAAGATTTAGATATAACGAATATTGTCCGAAAAATTAGGCAATACTGTATTGAGCCGGGTTTTGAAATTCCAGACCGTGTAAAGATACAACTCAGAGTCATTCCTGAGGCAATTGATTATAATTCTCTTTGGCTTTCAACTGCTCAAACCACAACAGATGCAACGCTTGAAACATATGAACCAGCCCTTGCAGTTTTTGCTCCCCATGAATTAGCAAACCTAATCCGTTTAGCAACTCGAGAGATAAAGGAACGTCAAGGCCTCCCACTCAGGCAACAAAGCTATCATCTTATTAAGCATCACCTTATTTTCACAGATAAAGAAAAACTAGCAGTCATACAAGCCTGGGAAAAATTACTTGAAGCTCGTAAAGCCGGGGAACACATAGATGAAGCTACAGACTGGTTCTTATTCAAATTAGTTTTGAGGGCTGTTGAACCTAGAGAACAACTTTCTTATTTACTTGGTCGTCCTATGAATGTAGAGATGGACTCACAAGATTATGAAGAATGTTTTTTGCAAATAGATGATTGGGAAATAATTGAACAACAATTTCAAGAAGCATTTTCCCGGGATGCTAGACTCAGATGCTTGTGGTATATATCTGCAAACCCTGAAAATATACCTCAGAGTTTTCTAGAAAACTGGGTTTTACCATTCATACATAACTCTGATAGCCTAATAAGGGCATTTGCATTAGAAATTATTTACAAATCTAAAGATTTAAATGCTAATAAAAGAGTTGTTTTGAACAACTGGCGATTTTCTTACGAGAACCACGAATTTGAAAACCATTGGGGTAGTTTAATTCTAGCTGAATATGGAAACCAGGAAGCATTTAGTGATCTACACTCAAGATTAGATCCTGGTTATATAGGGTATGCAGTTAAGTCCAGGGGATTGCATGCAGAAGAGGTTCAAATTTTACTGGGAAATATGCAGAATCATTTTGAGCAGGCAATTTATGAAAATTCTTTATTAGATAATGGAACCTATTCTACGGATGATTTTGAAATTATCCTGGTTGCAAAACCAACTATTATTTCTGAATGGTTAGGTAATGCTTTTGCAACCAATCCTCAAGTAAAACATTCTGTTTATATCAGAAAATTCTTTTATACATATCTTTGCCTCTGCCTTCTTGAAAAGGATGCGGACAGTGGTATTAAATTATATTTGCGGCTAGACGAATTAGGGGCAATTGTAAATATTAAAAATCGTGACAGCGGGATCTTAGAAATTGAAGAAGTGCTTTTTAAGGCTGAGCCTTTGGATACTGTGAAGGAAGTTTGGCGGCAGACACTTGAAGAATGTAATACAGATTCTGATTTGATGAGGATTGTAATTTTGGCGGAGGCTGGCAAGGGAAAAGGGTGGCTTTGGATGTATATAAATGATCACCTTAACTCGTCAGTTCTTATTGACCGTGCTCGCTCAATTTGCCTCCTTGCTTTTTCTGAAAGTGAAGATGCTAGAGATCTCCTTCTTAGCTTATTACAAGGCGTTCCAGACACCTGGCTGAAAGAATTAGTCAAAAGGTCACTAAGAATATGGAAAAAGAATAATTGGGCAAAATATTGGTATAAGCGTTTCTTGTCTGTTGAAGACAATGTGGTTGCTTGGGGTTCCTTTCGGATATTTTTGCAATGTGTCGATAGCCGTTTGTGGTTTTGGCATGAAGCAATTACGAAAGAATTTGATAAAAATGAATTTTATCAATTAAGAAGAGCGTTTATGCTAGATAATATAGATGCCATTAAAAAAGGGATTCAAAATAATGAAAAGGACCTAAAGGAAAGTTACGTAGGTCACAAGGTCATAAAAAGTGATGTATGGCCTTGGCAAAATTAGTTAAATAATATCTAAAAGAGATTGTTACCTGGAGAAATGAGATATGGCTTCCATTTTAGATTTCTTAGATCCATTTGGTATTGAAGGAAATGTTGTATGGGATTTGCTGAAAATTGTTTATCACAAAATAACAAGAAAACCTTTGAAGGAAATATTTTATGAGGCTTTTAAAAAATCCTTACAAAACTCTCCTGAACTCATAAAGTATTCCCCTGATAAAAGCATTGAATTCAATTTCAAAGATTTTAAGAGGTTAATGGATTTTGATTTTAATCTTTCAGATAGCAACTTTTCCCCAACGAAGCTTAATCAGGATCAAATTATTAATGCTCTCGCTGAGTTAATTTTTCAAAATAATTTAATTCTTATAGGTGGCAACACTTTATCAAAAGATGACTATATTCAACTGCTAAGAAATGTTCTTAGACAAGCTAATGTTATTTTTGTTCAGGATATTACTAACAATGAGGAAGCATTTAGAGTTCTCTTGTTACAAGAAGCTATGAATGCGAAAGTAGCAATTGAAGAAGTTTCAGAATTTTTAAGTAACCAGTTTAGTATAACTTGGGTAAAACTGGATGAAATTAGTGGGAAACTCGATAGGATCCTCGCTTTACTCGAACGTCTAACCCCAACAATTCCACAAATCTTTGAGGAGACCTGGAACTTCACTCACAATGTTGTTGATTCTCTAATTCAGAGTCGTAAGCTTTCCTCACGACCCGATCTAAATGATAACTTGTTAAGTTTTCTTTCCACTTCCTTACGTTTTGGGTTCCTTCGAGGTTCTTCTGGCACTGGTAAGTCAATGTTATTAGCTTCAAATGCTGAAAGTTTTTTTCAAGAGAATTGGGCCACAATTTTAGTAACCGCTGACCAGTTTGAAGTAAGATCACTACTTCCAAGAATTGGCGAAAATTATTTACCGGCAGGTAACATTCCACCCTGGGATAATTTGTTAAAGCCCTGGCTAGATTATTCTTCCGATTATTATAAAGGACTACTATTTCTTATAGATGCTCCAGAAGAGTCTGATTTTACTTCTCTAGTAAAGGAAATAAAAAGTTTGATCCGCCGCGCCACAGATCTTAATTTCCCTTCAAATAATCTGAAAATAGTAATTACTTGTCACGAGTTATTTTGGGATATTCTAACTACTCAGTTGGAAATCTCTCCAACGCGTTCGCAATTCCTTGTTATTGAAGTGATTGATTTTAGTGATATGGAACTTGATGAAGCACTAAAGATTGTAGGGGCAAATCATCTTTTGAAAGCTCAATTTCAGGGGGGACCACCAGACCCTTACTCGGAAAGCTTCCGTGAACAACTTAAACATCCGGCAACTTTTGAATATTATGCCGAGTTATTAGCTGCAGGAGCAAATCCTGATTTACACAATTTAACTTGGAGTAGGCTTGCAGAACTATATTTAAATGATCGTATTAATAAGGCTTTTTCCTCTTTACAAAAAAGACCCAGACAATCTTTACTTATAGAGTTGCTTATTAGTTTCGCGGATCTATCCCGTCGTTCAAATACCCGTAATTTTTTCTTGCCACGTGATTTGATCCAACAGAACCTTCCCGATTTAGAAGTAGAGGAGCTAAATCCACTCTTCTCCAAATATGCTGCCTTAAGAAAAGTTGGTCTTCTAATTGAAATAAGCGTTAATATATCCCAACAGAATATTGGTTTTTACGCTTCTGATATGGGTAGTTATTTATTATCTTTTACTCTTAGAGAGGAATTTAGTCGAAGCGAAAACAAGCATATTACTGTTAAGAAATGGTTGGATGAGTCACGTACTTTCATCCCAATAATAGATGCTTTTCTAGTTTTAATTGATCGTTTAGTTACTGAAGATCCTCTGCATCCCACCCTGATAAGTCTACTGAAAACCTTTGCAGAACTGCGCGATTTTTACTCTCCAAATTTCATACAATTTTACCGCTTGTTAAACCCTAATATTCTCATTACCCTATTTGAACTTAGAAATATAGAAGTAATAAGTTTTGCAGCCCCTCTAGATTTTTTCAATGCTGCTAGAGCTGTTCGGTTTACTCCTCAAAATAGTGCTTTGGTTCGTCAGAAATTAAGGGAGTCAGACCCCTATACAATAAGATTGGCTATCGAATTAGCAGGTAAGTACCGTGACCCTGAAGCCGCTTCAGCTCTAATTGGGTATCTAGATCACACTGATATTGTTATAGTTCAAGAAGCTAGATCTGCCTTGAGAAAAATTGGTTTACCTGCGACACCAGCATTATTACAGATAATCCAGGATAGGTCTCAACTTGCATCTAAAAGAATTCTTTGTCTGGAAGCATTAAGTATCGTTGGTTATCGCTCTTTAGATATAACAACCCAACTCGAAGCTTGTCTTCAAGAAGGTCAAGAAGGCAACCTTGAATTGCTTTCTGCCGCTGTAGAAGCGGCTGCAAATCTTAGGGATTTATCAAATTCCATTTATGCCCGTGAAACACTTGTATCCTCTGCTTATAAAGATGCGAAACTTCTAAATTCGGCAGCAGTCCTATTAGCAATAGAACCCTCCAGTTCAGATTTTCCTGCAATTTCTCATGGATTTGAGACACTCTCTACACTTTGGAAATCAGACAATACCCAATTTCCTCATTTACTACTTTCAAATATTCTAAAAACGTTAAGTAGGATAGATCAAGCAGATGCCAAAGAGTTTCTTCATCAAATACTTACTCAGTGCTTAAATCAATCTAATAACTTACATCCTTATGATGCTATACAATTTATTGCTTTCTCTAGATACGAATATGGTTTTGAGCTGCTATTAGACGATTTATCCAATCAATTTAAAACCCAGCTATTTACTAATTCCGGTAGATTATTTGAAGTCCTCAGCCAGATATGGGAACCTAATATTCTAGGAAAACTTAAGCTCAAATTAGATCAAATTAAACACGAGGGTTTTGATTTACTTGAAGCTTTATTACAGAATATCCTTCAAGCTCTTACAAAAGAACCTAGCACCGGGGAAACCTACTATAATTTTTGGCGTAATTTAGATACTGAAGCTTGCACTAATCTTCTTCATTTTTTAGCCAAGTGCAGAATCCCTGACCTTGTTTCTTTTGCGGGTCAAATACTTAGAAATGGTAGGTGGTCATTAAATCTAGAAATTTATGATTTGTTTTGGCTTTCCTTTAATCAACGCGCAGAATCCTTCCTCTTAGAAAAGCTAAATAATTTAGCTCCTCTAGATGAAGATCCCTCAAATAGTGATGCCTGGAACGAAAAAATAAAAATAGTAAATGCACTTGGTACTTGTGCGAGTACTGAAGGAGGTAAAGCGGTGCTTACCTTTCTTCAAAGTGAAAATAATGTTCCCGAAACAATACCTTTTAATGTTTTAATTCCACTTTTAAAGAGTGATATTTTAACTGCTAGTCAGTTAGTTGCAATAACCAAGGACGTTACCATACCAGTGGTGGGCAGGTGTGCTTGTATTATAGCACTTGGAATTATTGACCCGTCTAGTTACCAGGGGCTTTATATTGATATTATTTCTAAAGAAACTGATCCAATTATTATTGGTTACGCAGTTCGGATGTTGGGTAGAACTTCGGACTTATCAAATCTGCCACTTTTGCAAGACCTGGTTAAATCCCATAAAGCATCATTCGTAGTCGGTAGTGCTGCCATTGCTCTAGCCCAGCTTAACTCAATTGAATCATTTCCCATAATTGAGCAAGCCTTACTGAAATTGGAAAATCAAAATAATATTTTTCTTTTTATTGAAGCCCTAAGAATGTTAGCACAACCTTCTTCTGGCACGTTCTTGATTAAGGCTTTAGAAGATGAACGCCTATCTTCACTTCAATATAATCCAAAGTTTGTTTGGGCGCTGGAAGCATTCTGTGAAAATGAAGAAGTTCAGACTTTTTTATTAAGCTATTTGAAAATCTGGCGGGGTCCACATATTAGTTTCGGAGATCAAATACCAGCTCTCGAAGCTTTAGCTAAGGGTGCGCCGGCAATACTAATTGAAAATGTGCTCCAACTTTATAGAAAAGGAAAGCTTTATCCAGCTACCAGACAAGCTCTTGCAAAGTTCATTCCCCATTTTGCTAGTCAAGATTTTAAAACTTTAACCGAGCAAGAATTTAGTGATCTTCTAAATATCATGCTTTGTGATAGAGGTTCTTTAGAAACAAGATTATTAACTCAACAATATATTACTTTAATTAAACCTGAATTACAGGAAAACCTCCATAGCAAGTTAAGTAACAGCCAGGATGTATGGGAACGTGCATGTGGTATTTCAATGCTAGGTTACCGGGCTAATACAGACGATAAAATAAAACTGAGCCAAATTAACGAGAATCCAATAATTCGGCATTATGCTGATTTAGCTATTAAAACACTCAGCAAACAAAAAGAATTAAATTTTCTTATTGAAGAGTTTATGTCTGAAGATATGACTGTACATCTTGCCTCTTTTCTAAGTTTAGCTGAGCAAGGTGAAGAATTACATCTAAGAAAGTTATCAACATTAATTGAACCTAATACCATTTTGTATGCACAATACATACTTTTGCACCAAAAAATTACCAGCAGGTTAAATAAAGAGCGTGATGAAATAAGAGTTCAAGAACGAGATTTTTTACAATCTTATGGACTTGAATATGTAGATTGAAACCACCACAACGCTTTATTTGAGAATAATTGTAATTGGTATGTTTTTACAAATGATACTCTTTATTGAGAATAAGGATTTCAATAGATGAATTTTAATCAGAAATATCCGTGGCAGCGGTTTTGGTTTCCTGTCGTTAAAAAAGAGGATACTTCCTTGGGTGTCACTGGTTTAAGGCCCCTTGAGGAGATATTCACATATTGGGATCCGGAACTTCGCAAGGACGAGGTTACTTTTGAAGCAATTGCAAATACTAATTGTCTTCTTTTAACCGGCGACCCAGGTATGGGTAAATCTCATGCACTTGAAGCAACATATATAACAACCGACCAGAATTTAAAAGAGCACGGCCATCAGACACTTTGGCTTAACCTTAATTCCTATGAAGCAGGAGAGAGTAAACGCCTTCTGCAGGATCTTTTTGAAAACCCAACGTATAAAAGTTGGCAAGAAAATCAATATCAATTGCATGTTTTTTTAGATAGTTTTGACGAATGCTTATTAAGCATACCAAAATTAGTACAATTACTTATAAACGAGTTTCAAAAACACCCTCTCGAAAGGCTTTATATACGGATCGCTTGCCGTCCAGGAGAAAGGTTATCGTGGATTGTTGACGAATTTGCCAAGCTTTACGGTAATGATAAAGTTGAAATTTATCAACTCGCTCCACTGAAATCGAGTGATGTAATTAGAGCAGCTGAAATTGAGAAAATAAATTCCCAAGCTTTCTGGTCGGAAGTCACTTTACGCCAGGTTACTCCACTTGCAATAAGACCAATTACACTTAAGATGCTCCTTGCTTTATATAAAAAGGATAAAACCCTTCCCAATAGTCAATTTGAAATATATGAGAAAGGATGTTTACTACTGGCTGATGAAACAAATACTGGCCGTAATTTAGCTAGTCGGACAGACAAACTTTCTGTACAACAACGGTTAGTAGTAGCAGGACGAATTGCAGTTATTACTCTCTTTACGAATCAGCGAACCATTTCGTGGGCTGCAACCGATTGGCAAAGTACAGATGTCGGAAGCTTAAATTTATATCAGTTAGCAGGCTCAAGTGAAATAATAAATGGTTTTGAATTAAAAGTTACAGAAGCTGAAATCAAAGAAGTTTTATCCAGTGCGCTTTTTACCAATAATGAAACAACTAGATTACAGTGGGCTCATCAAACTTACGGCGAGTTTTTAGCTGCTTGGTATCTGTTAGTACATAAACAATTAGGACCAGAACGAATCATGCAGTTAATTACTTCTTACAGCTTTGATGGCACTTTTCAGGGACTGGTTCCAGTCCTACATGAAACCACCGCCTGGTTGGCTAGTAAATCTCCTAGAATTTTTTCGGAGGTTGTCAAAATAGAACCGGATATTCTACTAAAAAGTAACGTAGCAACCGATAACCTTCAAGATCGCTCTAATTTAATTGATAAGCTTTTGGAGTCGTATGATCGGGAAGAAATATTAGATTATGACCATAAGGTACGTCAAAGTTATTACAAGTTGGCTCACCCAGGACTTGCAAATCAATTAAGACCTTATATCCAGGATTCTTCTAAAGGTTTTGTCGCACGTCGAGTTGCTACAGATATTGCTGAAGCGTGTTCTGTAAGAGAACTCCAAGATGTTATATTAGCATTAACTCTTAATTCTACAGAACTTTATCCTCTTCGAACCAATGCTGCCTATGCTCTTACACGTATCGCAGATCAATCGACAAAAGCAGCACTCAAACCTTTGGTCTTTAACCATGCAGGAGATGACCTTGATGATGAGTTGAAAGGCTGTGCCTTAAAGGTTACCTGGCCGGTGTATTTAAATGGTGAAGAGTTATTCGAGGCATTAACGCCGCCTCAAAACGAAAGTTTATTTGGTTCATATAATGCCTTTTTTACACCTACACCTCGTTACAATTTTCTTGATTATTTGCAGCCAAATGATTACTCATTTGCGTTACAGTGGCTAATCAAACTAATACCGGATGAGAATTTACCTATTAGATTTTACGAAATAATGTATGAGGTGTTGCAGCGATCCTGGCAGTATATTGAAAAAACCGAGATACAAGTACCTTTTGGTAGAGCAGTCTTACTTTGGCTACTGCATTACCACCATTTCCGTGGCTATCTTTCAACTAGCCTACGATTTGCAAATTTTGTAAAAAGCGAAGATAACAAAAAAAAGCAAATCCTATTCCATACAATTATTCCTATTCTGGCTAATCCCGACAACGATCTCCTCTTACAGTATTATGCCTTTTCTGGTTTCCTTGATAGTGAAGATATTCCCTGGTTATTAGACTTTATAGAAACAATTCCTGAGCAAAATACTGAATTACGAAAAACCCTTGCTTTTTTGGTAAAACAAATACAAAAACCTAAATCTGAGCAATCTAAACAAGAAATTGGACAGTTGGAGTCCACTTTTGAAGGAGACCTTCCAGAAATCAGGAATCAAGTTTATTCACTTTTAGATGAATGTGAAGCAGGTAATTCGTCAGCTTGGTGGCGCATCAATACTGAATTGCTTTTTGAGGATGCAAGTAGCAGTAGTTTTAATCCTATGCTTGAACTTGAATCAGATTTAAGATATCTACCGGGTTGGAAAGCTGCAGATGATGATACTAGGGATCGAATTACTACCACAGCAAAAAGATACTTGTTAGATCAAGATCCAGAACCATCTAAATGGTTTGGTACAACTACCCTATTTCGTCCAGCTTATGCTGGCTATCGTGCCTTGTTACTAGTCCTGCATCAGGATCCAGATCATTTGAACTATTTGCCTGCGACAGTATGGGAAAAATGGGCACCGATTATTTTATTCTATCGGATAAGTACTTATGGTCCAGAGTCGAGCACTAGCCGAGAAGGCGAAAAATCCCATTATATCCTTGTTGGGTTAGCTTACAGATTTGCTCCAAAAGCAATTGTAAGTAACCTACTGAAATTGATAGAACTTTTAAATCGCCCTAATGGTCATCTTTTTATTTTACAAAAACTCAAGTATTGTTGGGATGCGCAATTACTTCATGAATTATCTACAAGATTGTCAGCCAACGATTTATATCCAATTTGTACAGGTGAATTACTTAAAGAACTTATCTTACAAAAAAGCCAGGAAGCATATGATTATGCTGTTGGAATGATTGGCAGATGGTCTGAAGCTAGTAACGAAGCTGAACAAGAAAAAATTCTTATAATTGCCGCTACCCTATTGGCAACTGCAGATGACGCTGGCTGGAAGGTTATTTGGCCTATCTTAAACAGTGATGCCAGTTTTGGAAAGCAACTCATTCTTAAAATTAATAGTGCTTCTGAAGGTGCAATCGGCAATATTTGCACTAATGTAGCAGAAAGTGAATTGGGTGAATTTTATTTATGGCTTACTAAACATTACCCCCAAGCAGGTCATCCGACCAATAAAATAGTTTATCATCAGGGTTTATTAGAGGTAATTGCTGATTGGAAAGAAGCCATTATCAAAACCCTTCGATATAAAGGTACGGGTGAAGCCTGCTTGACTCTACAAAGACTTGTTGATAATATTCCTGATTCCTATGAGTTAAAAATAGCTTTTATAGAAGCTCGAAAACTTTCCCTCAGTTTGGGTTGGCAGCCCCTCAAACCCGACCAGATTCTAAAATTTATTGATGATATAAGTAGGGAAAAAGAAGTAGATAATTCGACAGTTCAATCAAAAAATAATAAAGGACTAACCCTAAATTTGCAAAATCCTTTAAGAAATGAAAGTCAATATCGTTTGGCAGTAGTTACCGCCTTACCAGAAGAATTTGCAGCAGTTGAAGCAATGTTAGATAAAACTTTTGATTTTCAAATTCCTGGTGATCCCCTTCATTATACAGGGGGACTAATAAATAACCACCCTGTAGTAATTGCTGTCTTACCTAAAATGGGAAATAATATTTCGACCTCTGTTTCTAGTAATTTATTGCGTAGTTTCCCTAACGTTACAAATATACTAATGGTGGGTATAGCTGGTGGCATTCCCTATCCTACAAAGATTGATAAGCATATTCGGTTAGGGGATATTGTAATTTCGGCGGACAAAGGAGTAATCCAGTTCGATTATGGTAAGCTTGAACAATCCGAGTCATCGAGTTCAGAAAATCATTTTATCATTCGAGATTGGGCACCACCACCATCTGCAAATCTGCAACAGGCTGTGCGACGTTTGCAAGCTCGTAGCCTTCGGGGGGAACGACCTTGGGAGCAGTACATTGAGCGAGCAAATACAATGGAAAATTTTGCGAAACCTAATGTCACCGAGGACATTTTATACGACTCTTATGATCAAGACAAAATTTTAGAGCACCCTTCTGATCCTTCACGTATGAAGGGTCAACCAAAGGTTCATTATGGATTAATAGGTTCTTCAAATACCCTTTTAAAGGATCCCATTAAACGCGACAAATTGCGTGATGAACAAAAAATACAAGCAGTTGAAATGGAAGGTTCAGGAATTGCTGATGCTACTTGGATAGCAGGTCGAGCTGGATATTTACTTATTCGTGGTATCTGTGATTATTGTGATAGTCACAAAAATGATGATTGGCATGGGTATGCAGCTGTTGTAGCTGCTGCTTATATGCGTGCGTTAATTGAGTCTTTACCAGATGAGTAATGAATCAACAAAAATTCATATTGACTCATTAATACTTCGCCACCATTTATGCCGGATCGAATGCAAATTGGGAGCAAGGTTGGTGAGTAGTTTTAGCGGTTCGAACGAGCAGGGGAAAAGGCGGCCAGGCAGGGTAAGGAAGGTTAGTTAAGATAATAGGGGTTATCTTTACTAACAAAGGGAACAACTTGTTTTATCCCAAACGAACCTGACCTAATCCTGCTGTAGTCTTATAACCTACACCGGAAAAGAAACTCAACTCACCTAATGAATGTAGAGTTTGCAAATAAAACCGTTCATACTTCTGAGCATAAAAACGAACATAACCCGTAAAACCGACTCGATTTTTTGCATCCACCATGAGTTGTCTGGTTTCTATCCGGCAGCGTTCCAACCTCAGATTTTCACCGGCGAACATTCGAATATCTTCAGGTAGGGGCCCAGGTGAAAAGGCATTCCAACGCTGGAGCAGTGAGCTAAAGACTAAATCTGGCACTGGTAGAGGCAATTCCTGGTGATCAGTTTTAAACAGAGTCGGACTTAGAAACCACATTGATAACCCGGCGCTCGGTCGCTTCACATCATAAAAATTGCGCTCAAGCAGGGTTTTATAGCTGGAAAAGCCCGTCCGTGCAGCCAAATCATCACCTACTTTATAATCTTTGATGGTGAATGGATAATCTGCTATTTCAATTGTTGGGGGTAATTTTTCAGTTAATTGCCTCAATATGGCAACGACTGACCTGTTGAGACCTGTAAATCGAATAAAACAAGAAGTGCCCGCCTCCAGGAAGAAATTATTACCGCGTCTCTCACCTCCTGTAAAAAGTAGTTGACTGACTGTGAAAGGCCGCATTTTGATAGCGGGATTTACCAAATCCGAATAGAGATTTATGTCAAGTTCTTTTACAAAATTAATAAATAGGTTATAGGTGACGCGGGGCATATCTACCGGGAGTAAAATATCATCGGTGCAGATTAATTCTAACCTGGTGGCTGCCAGGTCTGGCGCTTCCTCACTCATTCTCTCTCCAGTTTTGTTAATAATTCCAAAAACAGTTTGTTTAGATTGGAAAAAGGGGAAGTTGCTAGCGAACCTGACACTTGACGGGGAGCTGTTTCAAATAATTCGTTCCAGCAATTTAATTTCTCTAAAGCTTCACCAAGCGTCACGTGAGGAGGGTTTTGATTATCCCAGGCTGCAATTATCAACTCTCTACTAATCCCGCCAAATGCATGTGCCGGGGGAATGGAATTACGGAGACGGGTTAAATTATACATTTTTTGACCAGAGAAAGCACCAGTTAGATCAAGAATATCCAGAATTTGGGAAGCTAACTCATCTCTTTCAACCCCTCCCGCCATAAAATTGATAAACCTTTGGCTGGTGGTCTTTATTTGGTTATTTTTTACAATTTTACCGTCCCTTAAAATATCTAAAATAATCGGGAAAGGAAAAATCTTCTTAATACTGGGATTATTTGTTTCCAAAATATCTTTGATTACCATGCGAGCAGTATCGGCTTCTTTACCAAAGGGACAATTTCTAATATAAGAGTTAAAAGGCACCTTCAAGCCATCTAGGTTCATTTCTTTGGCAGGCTGTCCATTATGGACCTTTTCCAAATAACCTTTTAGTGTGGTGGTATTTGTAACAGCCTCCATATAGGAAAGAGGCACTCCAGTAATTAACTCAAGCAGAAAAATGTTCAGGCGGTCGGTAAGAGTTTTGAGGCGGCTGAGATAATCAGCGTAACGGTCAGCTTCCCATTGGAGAGTAATATTCCAAAAAAGCTCAGCAATTGCACCGGCCCCGTACGCCAAGGCACATAACTGACCTTCTTCCCCATTGTTTGGTTGGATATCCCACTCAATTGGATAATAAGCCCGGAAATCAGGTAATGTACTGCCACAAGAAATCAAATGAAGTTTGGATGTTTCTTTAAAGAATTTTTCAGCTTCATCAAAATTAAAATGAAGACGAGCTTCCACATGCCCTAACAAAACTTTAACTGTAGCGGCTATTTTTGAGGACGCGACCAATTCAGGATCCTCGTTTAGCAACGCAAGTGCTCCAGAATAATTATATTTACCAATCAAGTCGCCCATTGCATGACAAACCCGGTGAAGATACAATTGACGGCCTGTAGCAAGTGGAAATAATTGGTCAGATGTGCCTTTGTCTATAGAAGGGGATTTGCGGGTGTATAGCACATAAAACCGATTAGTAAGAGTCTCCGCGCCGACAAGCAAGAGAGCTGCGCTCATGGCAGGAGTACCACCAGTAGGCAGACCATACACCCTGTCGAAACTTACTAATTTGCTTTTCAATTTGAGCAAATCAAATTTTTCTTGTAGCTCCCGGTACATCTGGTCATAACGGTCGGCATCGCCGGTAAGAATTATTGGTTCTTCAATCACACAATCATTTAAACCATTAAATTGAGCGGAGGCGGCATCTTTTAAATAACGCTGAACAATTAGGGCATATTTAATGGTATCATTGTCATGGGGGTCATCTTTATGCTCGGTAGCAATTAAATAGATAGATTTAATATCCTGGTAAATATGATTTCCATTATCTTTATCCAGGGCATCGAAAAAAGGATTGAGCAAGGGAAAGGCTTTTAATTTTTCCTTTTTAAAATGTTCCAGGCGCTCTGCTTCGCTAAATTGCATTTCATCAAAAAAAATACTACCATTTCGATAGCTCCGGCGGGCTAGTTTTTCTAATTCCTTTAATGTATCAGTTAACCCAATATAATCATTGTTTTTTAGGGCTATTTTTTTGTGACCTTCTATATTCGGATCATATCTGATGCTCTTTTTTAATTCTTGAAATGCGTCCTGCCCAATCCAGTTCTTAAACTTTTGGGGCAGTTTAAAATCATTGTAACCGAGGGTCATAATCAAGGCGCTGCGGGTCATGGATTATGCTTCTTCCAATTTTAACCAGCCAAGCGGGGCAAAAAAACCATTAGCACGTTTAACCAGTTTGCGAGACTTGGGGAAGAAAGCGCCTTTTGGCTGGTTTTTCCAGAACGTTTTGAATCCAATCCAGTAAAATAAATCTTTCTCAACTTCATTTCCATTTATAAATTGTTTCAAGGCTAGCAGCGACATTTCTTCTTCATCAAAAGCGCCTTCCAGACTCAATCGTAAGCCAGGCGAAAGACTATGCACCCCCGAACCGCTTCCCAGGCGCAATAGCCAGACTTTTTTACCATTTTCTTGTTCAGGTGGCGGCGTATTATAAAAGTTAGTGATTCCACTGAACTCTTTTGGAGCCACCTCGAAGAACTTCTGCTCATATTGCCAGACTTGCCGGTAGAAATTATCAGTTTGATCCAGTAAAGTTTCCAGGTTAGAAAAAGCGTGTTGCTTATCTCTATAATTATCAAATAATTTCCGGTTCAGCCGAAGGGAAATGCTAAAGGTGGCACCTCGTTGAATACATTCGGCGGCTAAACTCGTCTTATAAGAAAAATTTACCTTTTTATTTTGATCCAGGCCTTTTTTTTGGACCTCGATATTTTCGGCCTCTATACCTTGATTATCAAAGGGTGTGGTGTCATTCACCGAGAGTATTCTGAACAAGTCAGCATGACTGGCATCAGTTTCACCTTGACTAAAGCCTTTTTGAAAAGGGTCTCGGTAAGCGGCATTTAACGCTTTGTCTTGTGGGTTATTCCCTAATACATCACGCACTTTTTTAATTAAAGCTAATTGCTCTTCTCTGGCATCATCCCGGCGTAAATAATGATTGAGCCAGCCGTTGCGTAAAGCCCCTTTTATAGAGCTGCCGGGGAGATAGGCCTGATAAAATTTATTACGGATAAAAGGGCGGTACTCCATATTTCCTTTTAAGCCACCTCTATTTTCAACACTATAATGAGAAAGCTTTCCAGGCTTAATTATCTTCCGCCACACTTCGTTTAGGCTTTGAAAATAATCGGTAAGACTTTTATCATCACTTCCGCCAGCCCATTTTTCGAGTTGCTCATTTCCCAGGAAACCATTCTCACCTGAAACTTTATCAGTATCAACTATATAAACCCTGCCATTATTTACCAGATATTCGATTTTAGTTAAGGTTCCTTCAAAACTACCTACGTGCAAAGGGCTGAGGGTGGTCGCATTCAGGTTTAATGCCTGTACAATATCAGAGGGTTTGGGTAAGTCCTTCATAGTTCTAGACTCCTGTGCTACTCAAGGTTGGCAAAACACGGCAGGGGAAAAGCCAACCCGTAACGATAGATTTTAGTCGAAGCGGACCACCTTTGCGGGGTAACTTCCAACATTCGGCCCCTGGGCGCTTTACCCAAATAACTTGAACCTTCTGTGAATAAGAGTAAATTCTTTTTACGCCTTAGCATTTGGGGACTGATCTGGGGGGAAGTATAGCCACGCCGCCGCACCAGGGCATACCGCCAGTTTTCTAGTCCGTTTTCTCCAGGGATAAAATCCGGATAAGTCAGTGACAGAGTGATATAGCTGGTTGGAGGTCTCCCTTGGGTGTAATTGCCCAGCAGATTTTCGAGGGTTTGATGGTATCGTTCACTTTTGAAAAAACCGTACCCACTGGACCGCTCACCGCCGACACCTTCTTTTTCCAAGAAGGTAAGAACATTTTCAAATTGCTCTTGTAAACCTTCACGGCCAAAGCGTACGGCGAAAAAGAGGCCGCTTTCCTTGCCTTGGTCTGACATGTAATTTACGGACCGGCAGTAATAAGGGGTTGTGTCAGCCGCATATTGGGGAACGTAGTTGCGAGATTGCAACCCCAGCAAAAAAGTTTGCTTATAGGCTTGCAGTTGCTCAATTGTGGCAGCGTCATTAATAATTACGGGATTCCGGCTAACCCACTTGACCCACATCTCTTTTTCAACGAAGTTAGCGTCTTTAAACGCTTTCGCCAGGTCCGGATTATTGATTAGAACCTGGGGAGGGTCAGGTAGCTCGGCCAGCGGTTTTGGGAAATAAAATTTATCTTCGCTAAAAATAAAAGCCGACGAAAGCAGGAAGGGATAGCTATCCTTTAGGCCATCTCCATAGGCTTCCAGTTCGGTCAATAAATCTACCAAACTTTCCGAACCAAACAGAGCTAACCAGCCATTACAAATAGCACCGAAAAGAGTATCCGAATGTAAATATTCCAGGGAAAATTCCAGCCCGGTAGTATCTTCTCCAAAATGCGCCGGAGTATTAAATAGCAATTTATAAATAATCGCCTCTGAAAGATTTTCCAATTCCGCAGCTACTCCTGTATTTTCCCGGCCAAATCATTTTTAGCGTATTCAATTATGTCGCTAAACTCTATCCCCACCTCACCAGTAGCTGCAAAAGATTTTTCGAGAGTTAACTTACTGTTAGTTACACGCCAAACTTCAATTTTCCCCCATTTTATATCTACCTGACCGTAACCCCGGCTGACCATACCACCCAGACCATCCAAACCAAGCAACTGGTAGCCAAGTTGGAGTAACTCAAGTTGCTCTACAAATTTACTCTGGTTATCAGAATCCACGTTCAAAATCATGCTAAATTTAAAACTCGTGCCAGCCGGCACTCTCTCAATCTGGCGAGGGGTGGCAGTGAGTTTTATACGAGTAAGTACATTTTCGGCTTTACGCTCGGTAAATTTTAAGCCGTTTGAATAAAGCGCCAGACCCGGCCTTTCCACCAGAATTGCATCCCGGAATAGCACTTTGCTACCTGTTCCATGGGTATTTCCATTCGTTTGGGCTGAGTTAGGAATGGAGGCAGCAGTTCCTTGATTTGCGGCGCCTTCCGTTTCATTCTCCCGCTTGATAGCTTTGCCGAAAAGCCCCATTACTTGCGCATCTTCCGGCATTGTACCAATAATTCCACCCGCGCTTTCAATCAATTTACTCACCGGAATTGTCGCCAGTTCCAGTAAACTGCGGATTTTACCTTTGATTGAACTACCCGGTATATAGGGCTGGTCGTTCAGGGGATTGCGTATGACAAATTTGTCAATTCCGCCCACGTCCACGCCCATTTCCACCCCGCCAATATGCAAACCCGTTTCGCAGGTAACAGTGCCAATAAAAACAATTTTAGCCTTCAAATAGTTTTTACTTAAAACTTGTTGCTGACCGGACCCGCTGGTTTGTTCAGAATCCATTTAGCCGTCCTCCTACCTACATCAAGTCTTCTTTAGAAACGACTTTCTCTTTTCTGGCCTTGTGATAAATAATCACAGTCTCAACGTACTGTTGGAATCGCTTGAACCGGGCATAATTGAGGCTATTTTCCGCGTCTGCCTCAAAAAGCGATTTCACAATACCATCCACCTCCACATAAAATTTAGTTGCGGCTTTAGCCGACTCTCCTTTCATACGGGCGGCAGACCAGGCTAACTTACTGGGCAGCAAAATAACTCGATCCACCTGAGAATAGCTTTTCTCAATTTTGACAGAATCTTCGGTCAATGAAGGGTTTGCTTTGAGTTTAGTGCGTACAATTTCGCGCAGTTCCATACCCAATTGCACCAAAGCCTCGTAAAAGTTGCGTAACTGGTTGGTATCTACCAGCACTTCCAATTTTGTCTGGTTATTAGTGGTTCTCTCAACAAAGAATAAACCCGCCCTTTTTTTGGCCTGGTGGATTATTTCCGCCATATCGCGGTCTATCAAAGGGACCGTAGCGGGAGATAACCGGGCTGCCGGTTGAGCCGGAGAATTAGTCAATTAGGGTTCCTCCAATCTATCGAATTATGCCTGACGGACCAGTAAGTCGAGCCAGTTTAGAAAGAAAGAAAGGTCTGGTGGTTCGCTACTGAAGTGCAGCCAGCGCAGGTAGTCACGCAGGTGCTGGCTGGGACTACCGGTTTCAGGTGATTTAAGCTCGGAAGAGGTTGCCAAAAGGTACAGATAATCTACCTTCCCTTGAGGGGCGTGAGCAAAACGAAGACCAGGCTTCCATCTTCCACCATTTTCTATTAAAGGGTGCGTGGCAGCGTCCGCCTGGAGCATACGGCGTAGAAAAGAACGGGATAAACGGGCATTCTCCTCGTCCTGGCCCCCAGACGGTAACAGGTGATGGAGCGGTTGTACCAGTTCCTGCAAAGGTGGTTTTTCTCCATCAAAAACTTCTTCCCAGAAAAGCGGTCGGCGTGCAAATGCGGCTGACAAACTGTTCTTGGCACGGCCATCGACTTTGTTCGACTTAGCTCTTTCCAATTGTTCCCCTGAAATTTGTGCCATCGCCAGCACCGGAAACTTGGAGGGGTGCAGGCTCAACCCCATACTGATAGTGGCATCAGGATTCTGGGCGGTGTAGGTGCGCCAGCAACGCCCCAGGTCCAGGGCCACTTCAAGCGTGTCGCTCCAGGCTCCTACTACAAAGAGGTCGTCGCCACCGCCATAAATAAAGTGAAAGTTCCGAATTTTCGGATTCACAACCGTGTCAGAATTGGTTGTCAACGTACCTTGTTGCAACTGCATAAGATACTCTGAAAAAAAGCGATTGAGCAGCCGCGAGAGCGAAGCCAGGGAAATTACCGGGGCATATTTTGCGCTACCTTTTATCAAATTACCGAGGCTATCAACATCGGCACGTAAGGCCCCTAACCCCTTCCAACCTGTCGAAAGCTTGGCTAAATCATTAAAATCATCTTCAATACCGGCGGCAACAGGAAAATTGAGGTAAAAATTGCTTCCGGCCAAGTCCTCCACCTCACGGGGGTTCAATTTTACCCGCAAAGCGCCCGGCTCTTCCCATTCTCCCTTTTCTTCACCCAGCCTCAAAGTAAAGCTACCGGCTTTCCAGCAATAGTTTTTACCCTGTTGCTGCAAATCGATTTCTAGCGCCCCACGCTCGACACTCTGGCGGCCAAGCTCTATACAGAAACAGCACAGGTCACAAAATTCTTCACCTTCGACCAACCGGACCAGTTTGTTAACATCACGGCGGCATATCGGGCAGGTCAAAATAGCAGGAAAACTATTCAGGTCACCCGGTTCTAGCATCCCCACAAATTTCTGCCGTTTGCGCAAGGCCAGTTCCCTACCAATTGAGCTAATAGCATCGGAGTACCCATCACCAGGCTTATTAAGAAATTCCTGGACGGTAACAGGAGAAGCGCTCATGGCAAAAGCCAGGAATATCCGCCCTTCTTGAAGCAGTAAAAGTCGCCGGTTCCATAGATTGATTACCCTTTCCAGGTTTTTTCTTAATTCCTCGATTTTGTCACAGGGTAATAGGAAAAGGTAATAACCGCCGTTTTGCACCAGCAAGCAGTCTTCAGAACAACCGGCTACCTTGAGTAAATCACGCAGTACCACCTGGGAAAGCAATTCCAAAAAGAGGGAGCGACCTCGTAACGACCGGAGGGCTCGGTCTGAACTGATGTTATAAACAAAGTCCTGAATCCCACTGACATCAAGCGCACCTAAGAAATATTGGCCTTTATTAGTCCGGTCCGCTGAAAGGAGACCGCCCATCGTCCTTAAAATATCGTAAATCGGCAAAGGCTCCCGGTAAGTCAGCAAGTTAAGAGCATAGCCCACGTCGCTTAAATATTTTTCAGCAAGGAACTGAACAACTAACTCCTGATTATAACCAGGCGTGCCAAGTTTTTTCAGGTTGTCTGTCAAACTTTGTACAAGTTCAGGACTAATTTCATACTTCTGTGGGGCAGATTCGGTGGGCATCGGCAAGGAAGAAGGGTTGGAAACCCTTATATAGCAAGGTGCTTTGGTTCGAGTAGTGCCATCAGGAGAATAAGCGGCTAGCAGGGAGACAGGCAGTTGAGGTGAAACATCATCCCAATCCATTACTAGTTCTATCAAATCGAGGAATTGGGCCTCCCACTCAGATCTAGGAGGCTGAAAGTCTAGATTAACCGCTGCTTGAGGCAAAGAAAAAATGCGTGAGAAAGCTTCAACAAAGAGGGCCGGTGCGTAATGAAGGACGGTTTGCGGCATGGCGGGGCAACCTTTATAACTCATACGATATGGGAAAATTAAACCAACCTCACTCATCGAGGTCTTTAATAATTTGATTCTAAAAACAGCGGAAGATTACAATCTTGGTTTAATTATAACCTAAGGTATTTAGAAATCAAGATTCAATTTTAGAGATTAATACCGAGTTTGTAAATTGTCCTTTCAACATCTTATAAATCCTTAATAAAGTCACAAACCTCTTAAACACAACTCTCCACAACCCTTGAAAAACACAAAACCGAATTTATAACCCCCAACGGGGATTTTTCTCTTATTTGACCGTACGACTATTTCACTGAGGAAGGCGAAAACGTTTTTTAGTCCCCACTGGGGATCGCCACCTATTTAGCCTCTGTTTCTGGAAAAAAACTTACCTATATTATTGATACGTTTTAGTCCCCGCTGGGGATCGCCACCTATTTAGCCCACTATTACTCATTTTGGGTTCGAAGGATTTGGCTCCGTGTTTTAGTCCCCACTGGGGATCGCCACCTATTTAGCCCTATAAAACTATGAGATCTGCGATTTCATGTTAAGTGTTTTAGTCCCTGCTGGGGATCGCCACCTATTTAGCCTGGCAACAACGGCAATTCTGGCACTGGCAACGTCATGGGTTTTAGTCCCCGCTGGGGATCGCCACCTATTTAGCCCTGTATTTTTACGTTCTCAGTATGCCAAGCCTTGGAAAGTTTTAGTCCCCGCTGGGGATCGCCACCTATTTAGCCAGATTTAATGCAAGTCTTTTTCATTGAAAGTGCTAGAGAGTTTTAGTCCCCGCTGGGGATCGCCACCTATTTAGCCTTTTATACTTTTCTCTTGGTGGTCCTGTAAGGAAGACGTTTTAGTCCCCGCTGGGGATCGCCACTTATTTAGCCTCAGCAACCGATGCCGCAACAGCCGTACCCGCAGGTTTTAGTCCCCGCTGGGGATCGCCACCTATTTAGCCCAGAGATACACCGGTAGAGCTTGCGAAAGCATACTATGTTTTAGTCCCCGCTGGGGATCGCCACCTATTTAGCCACTTATGTCGTGTTTTTTTATATTTCATACATTCTCTAGTTTTAGTCCCCGCTGGGGATCGCCACCTATTTAGCCGAAGCGCGATGAGGCCCTGGAGTATGGCCTCCCTGGTTTTAGTCCCCGCTGGGGATCGCCACCTATTTAGCCCCGATTTCGAGTACAGGGACAAGGCCGCTTAATTGGGTTTTAGTCCCCGCTGGGGATCGCCACCTATTTAGCCTCTCCGTCTTCAGTAGACTATTACAAAGCCACAAAAGTAAGAAGTTTTGAAGGGCAACTTAATTTTAACATACTTTTAATATTTGAACCTATTTTTGATCACTTTTTTCACATAATTTTTGGATTATGTCTAGTCTTCTAATTTATTTTTAGTTTGGTCTAAAACCTGTGGCGATTGTACTGTTTGGTTTTAGTCCCCCTGAATATTTCCTATCTTTTAGACGAATGCACTCAGGAAGATCGGATGATGTTCTTGCTTTGGTTTTAGTCCCCACTGGGGATCGCCATCTTTTCTGACCTTATCTTGGCCTTGGAGATTGTTGCAGGCCTAGTGATGTTTTAGTCCCTGTTGGGGATCACCTCTCTTTCAGACGGCTCGTCATCTCAATAGTACGATTATTCAACAGGTAGGTTTTAGTCCCCGCTGGGGATTACCTCTCTTTCAGACAACTAAGACCAGAAAGGTATACCAATCGCAATAGCCCTACGTTTTAGTCCCCGTTGGGGATCGCCACCTTTTCAGCCCGGACTCATCACTGACGTCCCGCGGTTCGATGATGACTGGGTGTTTTAGTCCCCGTTGGGGATCGCCACCTATTTAGCCTCGTTCTAGTGTGTGTCTATCATAAGTTGCAGGTTAGGTTTTAGTCCCCGTTGGGGATCGCCACTTTTTCAGCCTATCCTGGAGAGATGTTTCTGGTAGCCAAGTTAAACGTTTTAGTCCCCGCGGGGATCGCCCCTCTTTCAGACCACCTATACCGCGACTCTTGCCTACGGCCCTAACTGGTTTTAGTCCCCGCTGGGGATCACCTCTCTTTCAGACGTATCCAAAATTATCCACCATTACAACATGAGTGGACGTTTTAGTCCCCGCTGGGGATCACCTCTCTTTCAGACTGTTTCTCCAACCAGCTTTGTTCAACGACCGGTTTCGTTTTAGTCCCCGCTGGGGATCACCTCTCTTTCAGACGCTTGAAAAAGCCATGCAAGAAAACTGGGCGTATATAGTTTTAGTCCCCGCTGGGGATCACCTCTCTTTCAGACTCCAGTACAATGGCGATTCTTACCGGAGCGCAAAGTTTTAGTCCCCGCTGGGGATCACCTCTCTTTCAGACGCTTAAAGCAGGTAGAGGAGAAAATAAAATGTTCGAAGTTTTAGTCCCCGCTGGGGATCACCTCTCTTTCAGACGTCCATTGCCGCAGTTGCCAAGAAAGGCGCCGTCAAGTTTTAGTCCCCGCTGGGGATCACCTCTCTTTCAGACCTTTTTGCCGCTTCAGTTTTAGCGCCTTGGGTGGTGTTTTAGTCCCCGCTGGGGATCACCTCTCTTTCAGACTTCCCGCGGATCACTGTGGATGGCAGTGCGTATCTAGTCATTGTTTTAGTCCCCGCTGGGGATCACCTCTCTTTCAGACCCAAGATCGGCCTGAAAAAATAGTTTCTAGGAAGGGTTTTAGTCCCCGCTGGGGATCACCTCTCTTTCAGACGGTTCAGGTCTTTGATCGACACGAGTTCGCAACTGGTTGGTTTTAGTCCCCGCTGGGGATCACCTCTCTTTCAGACGGAATGGTTCTTATCTTTACTGCCAACCTATTAAACGTTTTAGTCCCCGCTGGGGATCACCTCTCTTTCAGACCCGGTTCCCGGGTGCTTCCAAATCTTTCCAGGAGTACGTTTTAGTCCCCGCTGGGGATCACCTCTCTTTCAGACTACAGTTATTTTGCACACGATTATCCGCAAAACCTGTTTTAGTCCCCGCTGGGGATCACCTCTCTTTCAGACAACTTTCTGGTAAGAGACTCCAAATAACTTACAACCCGTTTTAGTCCCCGCTGGGGATCACCTCTCTTTCAGACCAGAGTTACGGTGACTTTCAAGGACGGAGTTAGGTATGGTTTTAGTCCCCGCTGGGGATCACCTCTCTTTCAGACTATGGTATGTACCATAATGGGGGACTGTACTATTTTGTTTTAGTCCCCGCTGGGGATCACCTCTCTTTCAGACGAGATTTCCATGCCGATTTAAATTTGGCACTGAAGGGTTTTAGTCCCCGCTGGGGATCACCTCTCTTTCAGACGTCGTGGCTCCTACTCCGAGCAACACCGGCAACCCAGTTTTAGTCCCCGCTGGGGATCACCTCTCTTTCAGACCTTGTTTGCCGAACGGAATCTATGACAGCTCGGGAAAGTTTTAGTCCCCGCTGGGGATCACCTCTCTTTCAGACTCTCCTGATTTAATAGGCTATTACAAAGCCCTATTTATAACTGCTTTTAAGTTAGCAGTTAATTTTAACATAGTTTTAATATAAAAGCCCATTTTCATCCTTTTTATTTTAAGAAATGGGCATTTATGTTAAATCAACTACCAATAAATTAAAAGCGTGGCAGTGATATTCCCATCGCGCGACTCTGACCGAATCCTCTTGGTGTCTTAAATCCAAGACCAGAATAAAAGGAAAAGCGAGCAAGTTTTTGAAGCACTGCCGCCAACGCCAGATCAGACGGCATCAATGTATATTCGCACCAACCCTGAAAACAGGGCCATTCCCAGGAATTTTTACCTTTCCCCTCCTTAATAGCGACTGTATGGAGAGCATAATCCGTGATAACTAAATTCTCTTTAAGTGCGGTAAGCAGTTCAGGGTCTAAAGGATCACCACTGAAACCATTCCAACGAGCGGCCAACTTACCAAAGACCTCACTCGGTAAAGGCAACCGCAGGATACGACCGGTTTTTTCCCCTGGACGGCGAGCCATTTTCAACATTGTAGGCGAAGCAAACTCTATTCGAACCGTATTTACCGGGGCATTGGTATCTAAATCTTGCCAGGTTATGGTTGCACCCCAGGGGTGCTGGCGGGGTGAAAAAGTTACATTTTCCACGCTAAAAGGAATTTCCTGTAAGGTTAACTCGGTTTTGTTACGGAAGAAACTCTCCTGTAAAACCCGATCTAACAAAGGGTGCATTGAGGTAATTCTAAACCAGTAAAGATGGGACGCAAGTAAAGGCAGACTTCCCTTAAAGTCTATCCTTTCAGAGGTTAAAGGTTGCAAACAAGAAATAGTAAAAGGCTTTTCTTTTTCGTCTTCTTCATGAAAAGCATTGCCAAGGGCCGATTCCTCTTGTTGCAACCAGTTAAAAAAAAGGCCATGAACCCATCTACCATTGGCGGCCAATATAGAACCTGCTATTTTCGGTTTCACCACAACAACTAGGCTGACAGGCATTACTTTTCCCCCGCTATTGGAATATCAGGCAGTTGTCCCCGGTCAGTCAGTAAACGCGCCCGTAAACTGTTAATCGCTTCAAGTAAATTGTTATCTTTTATCTGACGCGGGGCACTCCGGGTGCGATAAGTACCGGATGGCCCTCCTTGATCACCTCGCATGTTATATAGTAAGGAGAGCCGGATAACCGCATTTTTTAGGCACTCTCGGTAAGTCGTGGGCAAAGTCTCACTGGCCGCCCTGTTTGCCCCTTTCAAAACAAAATTACCCAGGCTCTCAATTTGAGTAGAGGTGAAAAAAAGATTGCGGTGATAGCAGGATAATGATTTCTTCCTACCACCAGCCAACGGGGTAAACCGCGAAGGAAACCAGATTACCCGGCCTCGTGGCCCTATATAAAGTGCGTCACCCAGGAAAAGCTGTCTGGCCCTGATTACAGAAGCAGGTAAACCTGGAAGTTGACCAATTTTGTCCCACCTTACTAATTGGTCTATAGCCGGTTGAATTGTTTTATCAACTCCAAATTTAACATTTGGATCAACTCTGTCGCCCTCTACTACGGTAGCGATTGTGAAAGGGGTATCGGAACTATTTTCCACCGGGAGGCTGCCAAAGGCATGAGCATGCATCTCTTGTCTGAACTGCTCGGCCAGTTCGTCCAGCGTTGCTGGATTTCCCACACTATCCACGTAACATTCTTGCCACCGCCAGGCCATTGCTTCCGTAACAAGTTTGTTCAGTTCAAAATCACCCTCCCAATTAAGAGTTATTACAATCGCCAGACCATGAGGATAAAAGAAAGCTTCCGCCTGAAAGCGGGGATATGGGGGTTGGTTTGGAGCAGGTGGTAAAAATTGTCTGGTAGGCAATTGTTTTCTGAAAGGCACCAGAGCCCGCCAGGCCTCTTTTTCTTTTACTAAATTAAGACTATCTGTTTTACTTTTTTCAAGATAATAAAGCCAAAAATGATGAGTTTCCTTAATCCAGGGCAAATTTAATTCTGTATTTCGCAAAGCCCGAATATCTGAAAACCACTTCTGGTAGTCAGAGGCACGTCCCAGGAAAGTGTAGGGAGCTGGATCCGGCCATTCTTCTAGCAAACCGGTAACTGTTTGGCTCCAGATAAAAGAAACCCGGAATTTTTTTATACGTGCCACTTGCTTGATACCCTCCACTTATATATAATAAACTGGACTACCGAAGAGGAGTACCCTGGTAAGGGTATGATGAAACTTTGGTCTGTTGCCCCTAAGAGGGGCATCTTTTTTTATTGTATAATTTCTACTATTGACTCATTACTTCCTACTAATTCCAGTTTGTCTTTTTTGACCCGACGGGGCCAGTTTCCTTGGTTACCTGGACCTTCCCACTTTACAGTTAGCTTTTTAATCCCGCTTAACCCCACCCAAAAACCTTTGCCTTTTCTTATTAGCCTTGCCAATTTGCCTGCAAAGAAAGCATCTTTATTATTTTCATCTTTAGTTTTGATTGCATTCTCAAGTTCCTTCTTGTAGTTCTTATCTGAGTTAGCGGCTTCAGTAAACTCAATCTGGATATGCGGTGCGATCCAAAACGAATCCTTTTCATAGTCTTCTGGCTCAAGTAATAAAACCCTAATTTGATTTTTATCCGAGTTAGTATACATAACCACGTCCCGGCAATGGCTAAAATGGCGGCGATTTAGCTTACGGAGTACTGTCGCTGGCGAATCACCCGTAAAAAATCTGGAAGTAAGTTTTTGACTATATAATTTACGCGAATATACAAATAGGAAAAAAATTAAAACCCCGGTAAAGACGGAAAAAAAATATATAATTACCAGGTCATTTAAACTATATGAAACCAGGTAATTTATGGTATATCCAAAAAAACCAGCTACCGGTGGGATTAAGAACATGGCTATACCTGAAATGAAAATTGCCAGTGCCCAGAATTTTGGGCCAGGAGGATTGAAAATAAAACTGGGTTTTGGTTGGGGGAAAGGCCATAAATCCCAGCTTATAGCAAAAGTTATAAGGAATAGAAATCCTGGCAGTAAAAGTAAAGATGGAAATGCCAGCACCTGTAAAATGTCCGATAAACCAGTTACTTCCAAATTAAATTCCTGAGTTGCAGTATAAGAGCCGGTAGCAGGAATCCCGCCATTTTCCCATGAAAGCGAAACTTCAAAAACAAGGCTCTGCTTGCCAGGCCGAACCCTGTCTTTAGCTGTAACATCCCCAACAAATACCTGATTAGTTTGAGCGGGGATTACATTATTGTTATTATCGATGGGTATATTACCTGTTTCTAAGAAGGGCTCACCATTCCACTCTATTGAGTCCAGTTTTATTGAAAAGTCAGATTTGTTCGTTAGAGTTAAATAAACTTTTGTTTTCTCCCCTTGAGAAAGAGAGTCTGTAGTTGTTTTTACCTGCAACTCCGCTACTTGTGATGCCTGAGGAAGTGTATGACTTTTAACTTCTAGTGGAGCGATTACCAAACGGCTGATTTCACTTGCCGTACCACTGGCAGGCCGTAAATACTCAACTTGTATGAAAACTGTACCGCTGATCGGCCACGCCCCGGTGGGTTTTACACTTAGAGTCCAGCTTTTTTGTCCTAAAGGAGAAATAGTATCTATAGAACTGTTTTCTATAGTTATGCCAACAGGTGTATTTGTAAAATATGAAAGTTTAATATCCCTAATTTCAAAATTTGAAACGTTGCGGACTACTACCAACACTTGAGCAGGCTTGTTAATTTTTCCAACTGGCTGTTCAAAAAGCTCCAGTAAACCGGGGTTAATTTCAACTGATAAATCCTCAGCCGAATTAGTGTCATTACCAGTTTGACCTAATGCTACGTGATCAGAATGGACTAGAAAAGCGATAAAAGCTAACAGAAAACTTAATAAGATGATATTAAAAGACTTCATTTTTACTTTATCTTTTCTATTGCTGCAAAGCTGTATGAACGATTTTAGGTTATAGTTGTGACTTATTAATAAACAATTATATCAGGATTATCATTTTCTGGAATAATAAAATAGCAACTACATAATGGAAAGTAGACCAATCTGGTCAGCTCTTGGAGCTGTAGTGAGGATAGTGACTCTGTGGCCTTTCAGGGTTAGCCACTCACAAACTTGCTCACACATAATATCGTAACCACCCTGACTGTCCGCAGTAGGAAAATCCAGGGTTACAACCAGCATGTTTAAGGGTTTACTTAGTGTTGTTTGAGGAAAAGTATTCGATAACCTTTGCCCTACTTCAGGAGTGTAACTTATCTCTGGTTGCCGGTTGTTAGACAGCTTTCAAGTAAACCCTGGAGTTAAACCGGAAACCGGGAGAATTTGGTGTGAAATCAATACTGGTGTTTATGAAGTTTACCAGCCCAATCCAAGGTTTATTAACCTATCTCCATTTTGTTCCAACCAATCCTCACACCTGAGTGTCCAGGCAACTCTGTCAAAAGCAACCTCTGGTTTTTCTAAACCTTGAAACCAACGTCCAAGCCGGTGTATTAAGCCCACCGCAAGCAGTAGCCGCAAAAGTTCGGGTAGCTTTTTTATTTCTCGCTCGTCTAATCCCATTTTAATAGAATAGCCTCGGCCGATTATATCCACAATCCCCCATTCATTTCCACTACCCCATAAATCTACCGAACTCCACAACAGCAAGGTTACGAGATCGATTCCACGTATATCGTAACAGGTGAATTCAAAGTCTATTACCCCACTCACTCGATTACCCACCATAAGTAGATTGTAAGCCCCAAAATCACTGTGAATAATTTGCTGAGGTAGCCTGGCGTAAAGGTCTGGAACGGTTTCCGCCACTTTTGCCACAAATTTCGTTATTCTTTCTAAATATTCTTCACCTAAAGCCAGTTGTTCAAGACTGGCTTGTATGTTTGGAACCAAGGGGTGAATTTGAGATAAATCGCCGAATTGTACCGGCAGCGAACAGTCAGGCGAAGAAGGAATTTCTAATCGGGATAGACCTTGATGAAGTTCTGCCAAGGTTTGTCCAGCGATAAACCAATTCTGAGGATTAGATTTATCAAACGGCTCACCTTGCACTTTACTCCAAAGGCAAACCTTGATTGGCTGGCCTTTTTCATCAATAGTTTCTAGAAACGTTTCCCCTGTTAAGGTTGGAATAGGAACCGGCACTTTGAAGGGTAGGTCGAGCTCTTGCAGTCCCAATACCACGGCATGTTCGAACCTGATACTACTTATATTCGGCTGGTTTTGGTAGGTCTTTAGGACAAATTCCTCACCACTGGCACTTTTTACCAGCCGTACGGCATTATTGGAGCCATTTGGCAGTCTGGTATAAATCCAGGGGCCTTTGTCAGGCCAGGCAAGCCATAAATCTTCCATTGATTGCTTATTTTATCCCTAAGAATTGAAACCAGAATAATTAGTGTTAAACGGTTTTAGTTTGTCCATTTTGGGAAAGGGTGGCTTTCGCCATCGTATATAATCTTGTTAGATTACTCAGTAATTTCTCAGACCTAAATTGGGGTTTCCATTCTAGTAGACAGTCTAAATTTGATTGATAAGTTAGCTATAATCTGGTAAGGTTATAGCATGAACAAAAAATATATTGTAGAACTGCCTGATACTGAGCGCGAGTACCTTTTAGAATTTATCGCTCAGGGTCA